>Ga0209755_10000224_pt1 | contig 111103 bp, 111 predicted proteins | sample TergutCo191P1_FD_187301 | JGI IMG/M metagenome (GOLD analysis project Ga0209755, IMG submission 187301) | Cornitermes sp. P1 segment gut microbial communities from Petit-Saut dam, French Guiana - Co191P1 (SPAdes) (version 2) | ecosystem: Host-associated > Arthropoda: Insects > Digestive...
ATGCCGCCTGTGAATTCAGGCTTTTGCGGGGGCGAAAATGCATCCATGGGGAAATCGATTGTGTCAAAGAAATCGCATGCATTAGGTGGCGCGCAGCCATCGCATTCGGGGGCTATGCTAAACCCGCGAGATTCCACAAGCAAAGACACAATGCGATAAAGCTTGATAATTCCGAAAAGCCCGATAGTAACGCCAACAGTGCGGGGACGGTGGCTGCCATCAGGATTATGCGAGCAGCCGCGGCGAATTTCCGCGCCCAAAGCCACAGCCTTTGCCTCGACCATAATATATGGATCGGAGCTAAAAGTCATGGGGCCGCCTAAATGCTCGGCAAAAAGGTCGGTAGAAATAGTGGCCTCTGTGCCAATAGAACCAAAGAGAGTCTGGCGGCAGCTGTGGGTGCTAACCGCGTTTTCCTCGCAAATGATAGAGCCATCCGGCCGCTTGAAAACCAAAGTATACTCAAAATTATACTTTAGCTCTACATTATAATAGCCGCGTCTAAATGGGCATGGCTCTTTGCTAATAATATCGATGCTAATTACCCGCAAATCCCGCGCTGTAACGGATGTTGCATCATCCGGCACGCTAATGCATTCATTCAGACCCGCAGCATCATCTGCGGCGCGGGCCATATCGGCATCGCGGTGTCCATGCCGCGCGCAGCCGATATCATCATAGGTCAGGCAATTCCGATGGCGACAGCTATCATAAATCTTCATGGTGATAATGCTCTCCTCGCGCAAACGGCGGCGAGGGTCGGGAATGGCCTCAACGAGCCCCTCCTCAACCGGTGGTTGATGAGCCGGCGGATTAGTCGGATGCAACGGATTCGCCGGATGCAAAGACCCCTCCCTAGCTCCACCTCTGTTTACAAAATCAAATGCTGCCATAAAGCAATACCTCCTTATCATTTCCATAATTTACATAAAAATCCATTTAGCCTCTACCCCATCATATTCAAAACAAATTCCAGCGTTACAAACCAAAACAAAAAACAACCCGCCCGAATAAACGAGCAGGGTTGTTTTATCTTTCCAATCAAAAGTGGGCCTTCGGGGACTCGAACCCAGGACCATCCGGTTATGAGCCGGACGCTCTAACCAACTGAGCTAAAGGCCCAATATAGAAATACATGACCCGTAAGGGACTCGAACCCTTGTTGCCGCCGTGAAAGGGCGGAGTCTTAACCGCTTGACCAACGGGCCATAATAGCATTACAAGAATTTATTATACCACACAAAATACAAAAAAGCAAGAGTTTTTTTACATAAAAATCGCGCGAATTTCCGTGATTTAGGGGTTGACATTTTTTGCAGTTGTGATATAATTAGTGTATTATGATGTTTTCGGGAGGGTTATTATGACGAAGTCAAATTCAAAATTGGTTGGGAAACTGACGGATTTGCGTTTTTTAACCAAAATTGGAATGCTGGTATTGGTGGTGCTGTTTTTCTTTCCTTGGATAGGGATGAATGGCTTTCCCTATCATAGTGATTGGCGGATTGACACCCTTTCCGGCCTTGGCTTGGTAAACACCGCCGGGCGGATTGTTTCCGGGTCGTTTATTATTTTTATACCGCTAGCACCCCTGCTTATACTGGTTATTTTAACTGTTATCGAAGAGGAATTCCGCATATTGCGCAATCTTTCTTTTGCTGGGTTTGTCCTAAATATTGCCTATGCGGGCTGGCTCGCCTTTCGCAGCCATCTAAATGGCATGGCCTTTACCGAATGGATAGGCTATCTGCGCCCCGCCTATTATGCGATTATTGTGGTTTATGCCCTTATGTTTGTGATTACATACAAGGGCAAGAAAATGGACGATATTTATTGATATGCTGAATGAATACCGATTGAAAATGATTATCAAAGTGGGTGCAGGGCTTTTGTGCGCCCTTTTTTTCCTACCCTGGATTACTATCGAATACGACGGCACATTTTCCGGACTAACCCTGCTTTTGTCCGGCACATTTTATTCCCTATTCATCCCCATTATTTACGCCATTTTGCTGGTTCTCACCATAAAAGATAATTATTTCACAACCCTCCGCGCTATTAGCTTAGTCGGAATTGTTATTTTAATATCGTTTTCATTTGCAATGAATATAGCCTCGGCCGCCGCCGGATATGCGGAATTTCGCTATTCCATCTTTATGTATGCCCAATTTGCCCTAGGCGTGATTTGCTTTTTGGCGGCGATTTATGGAATTCGTCAGGAAAAAAACGAAATACGAAAAATGACAGGCAAATAGCTGGGGGGCGAGCAAATGGTGTATTGGGCGGTGTTTGTTAAAAATGTGCGTTTGCAATTGCAATACCGCGGCGAATTTTTGCTGGCGATTTTAAGCTCCCTTTTGGGCATATATGTGCAAATCGCCATTTGGCGCGCTTTGCTGGGGCAAAGCCCGGAGCTTTCCCCCATTGGCATAAACGCCATGATTGCCTACATAATCGTGTTTTTTGTAATCCGCGAGGCCTCCTATACCCGATTTTTCGCCACAATGCATGAAAAAATAAACCGCGGCGATATCGCCATCGACCTAATACGCCCCATAAATATGAAAAATATGCTCCTATCCGAGCAGGCCAGCGCAAATGTCTGCTCTATTATATTTTCCGTTTTGCCAGTAGCCATATTAGCGGGGCTAATGTGGGGATTTGAATTATTTATAGGAATCCAGCTTTTGTTAATTTTTATACCATCCCTAATTCTTGCCATAGCATTAACATTTTATTGCCAATACGTATTCAGTTTGCTAATATTTTGGACACGTGACCAAGTATACCCCCGCCAAATCACCGGCGGCCTTTTGCTAATTTTTTCCGGCTCCGCCGTGCCACTATGGTTTTACCCGGACTGGCTGCGGCGAATCGGCGAGTTTCTGCCATTTCGCCTAATGGGCTTTGAAACAATCCAGATATTTATGGGAATGTTAGATACTTCACAAGCCGCGCGGGTCGTATTGCTACAAATGCTGTGGCTGGGCGGTTTGTGGCTGGTGGAGCGATTCCTTTGGGGGCGGATAAAAAATAACGTCTTTGTGCAGGGGGGCTAAAAATATGGATTCAATTCGGCTATTTTTCGCCTTTTCTAAAGTTAGCATGCTAACGCAAATGGAATATCGCATGGGCTATTTGGTGCGGATGCTGGGTAAGCTTTTGCAGTTTGGGGGCGGCTTTGCAGTGCTGGCGATTATGCTTTTTAGATTCCAGCATATCGGCACATGGTCCGCCCACGAGGTGCTATTTCTATATGCCATCAATTCCCTTACTTACGCCATCGCCGCCACTTTTACCATGAATATCGCCGAAATTTCCAGCCGTATTCGATCCGGCTCTTTTGATGCCATCCTCACCCGCCCCGTAAACCCGCTATATCTCAGCATTTGCCAAAATGCCAGCGCGGGATATGTGGTGAATTATATTTTGGGAATATCAGTAATGCTAATAGCGGGCTTTAATCTTGACATTTCTGTGACATTTGGCAGTATGCTGCTTTTAATCGTATCAATGCTGGGCGGGGTGCTGATTCATGCCGCCGCGCTGATTGCCAGCGGCGTTCCCAGTTTTTGGATGGTGCGCAATTCCTCGTTTTTCAGGATTTTATATGCGCGGCCATCCAGTTTTGTGGATTATCCCATCAATATTTATGGCACCGCCGTTCAGGGGATTCTCACAATCCTGCTGCCCTATGCCTTTATTTCCTTTTACCCGGCGGGGCTGTTTTTGGGCAAGGCCGGCGAGAATTTGTTTCCGGTGTTTGTCTATTATTTATCGCTCCCGGTAGGGATTATCCTATTTGCCGGGGCTTACAAATTTTGGAAAATCGGACTAAATGCCTATCAAAGCACAGGGAGCTGATAAAATGACAAAAGCAAGCCAAACAATCGCGGAAATAGTGGATTTTATGAAATCCGACGAGCGGTGTTTATTATTGACCGGAACAAATAGCCCGGATAAGCTAAAGCTGCTAATGGCGCGGCTTTCCGTGGTATGCCGCGATAAAAATATTTTGATGAGACTAAACCCATTAAACCGAATCGGTCTAATTATTGGCTGGGCGGGGGTGAAAGTGCCGCCGCCAACCAGCGCGGCCAAAAAACTGCTTAACAATAATTACCATTTTGATGATATGCTAATAACAAACACATGGCACAAAGCCCGGAATAACTACGATGTGGGCATTTTATACCCCGCCGAGGATATGCTGACAAAGGGGGCATTTGAGGCGGTCGCGGATATATTTACCAAAAAAATACCAAAGATTTTTTTGCTAACCCACCAAGACCCAGCGGGCGGGGATTATTCAAAACTAAACGAATATGTATCGCGGCGGGTAATTTACGATTTGGAGGGCTAAAATGATTCAGGTTTCCGGGCTTTGCAAGGATTTTAAGGTTTATAAACGCAAAAAAGGATTTGTGAATAATTTGCGAAATCTGGTGCGGCGGGAATATGAAACCGTCCATGCTGTCCGGGATGTTAGTTTTACGATTAAACCCGGTGAATTGGTGGGTTATGTTGGCGCGAATGGGGCGGGAAAATCCACCACCATCAAAATGCTATGCGGCATTGTGACCCCCACCGCCGGAAATATCGCGGTAAATGGCATAGTGCCCCACCAAAACCGACGCAAAAACGCCATGCAAATCGGCGTGGTTTTCGGCCAGCGAAGCCAGCTAAATTGGGATTTGCCCTGCGAGGATACTTTCGATTTATATCGCCGCATGTATAAAATTCCGCAGGCGACATTTCGCCGAAATGTGGATATGTTTGTGGAGATGCTGGGGATGCAGGATTTTTTCCGCCGCCCGGTGCGGGGTCTGAGTTTGGGCCAGAAAATGCGCGCCGAAATCGCGGTGGCTCTTTTGCATGACCCGGGGATTTTGTATTTGGATGAGCCGACAATCGGGCTGGATGTTGATATCAAAGACCGCATCCGCAAATTTGCCCGGGCTTTGCGCGATGAAAAAAATACCACAATTATCCTAACAACCCACGATATGGCAGATATCGATGAGATTTGCGAGCGGCTGATTATGATAGACCGCGGCCAAATCCTGGTGGATAGCCCCCTAGCGGATTATAAACACACTTTTGACAATGAATATTATATAGAGGTAGAATTTGCGAAAAATACGCCGGAATTTTTGGATGAGCGTTTTGAAATAGCCGCCCAGCGGGATTTGCGCTTGATTTGCAAATTTTATCGAAACCAAATGCCTGTGCGCGAGGCAATGGCATATTTTGCCAATAACTTTGATATTGTTGATGTAAATATTAGAAATCCAAATCTTGATGAAATTGTGCGCGGATTTTATGCCGGAATTGAAGGGAAATAATTTGTCGATATTAGTAAATTAAATACAAAATTTTCATAAACCTATTGCCAAAAGTAGTGGGGGTGTGATATAATGATTGTGAAGCCCCATCGCCACCCGAAGGAGTGTCTGTTTATGAAGTTGCTGATTGTTTCGAAACCTGTACTTACAAATCAAATGGAGATTATGTCCTATTGCTTTAGATATGAGCGCGCCGAGGAATTTCTAGACCCCCAGCCGGCTCGCATGGCTGAGGATTTGATTCGTTTGCCATGCCTTGATTTATTGCATGATGTGGGGCTAAATGGCTTTACCAACGGGATGCCGCTGTTTGTGCCTATCAATAAATTCACTTTGCTAGTGCCGGATGTCGCGCTTACTTTTTCCGAGCCGGCGGATAAAATTATTTTCCTTCTTTGCGTGGATACCGAGCCGGAGGAGATGTTTTTGTCATGCATTCGCAGCCTAAAGGAAAAGGGCTTCCGCTTTGCTGTTGAGGGGGTTCGGGATTATGATTATATGCATCCCATTTTGGAGCTTTGCGATTTTATTATGATTAGTTTTAAAAATAACAGAGATGGGCTGGCGGAATTTGACCGCGCCACGCGCCGCTATCCCACCCATACCTTTATCGCTACAAATGTCGATTCTCCGCAGCTTTTCGACCGCCTGAAATACAGCGGTTTCGGCTATTTTGAAGGGACTTTTTATCGTGTTCCTGTTTCAAAAGAGCAAAATGCTTTAGCACCTGTTAAAGTAAACCGTATTCAACTAATTAATATTGTGCGCGAGCCGGATTTTTCTATTGAGGAAGTGGTTGGGGTTGTTTCGCGCGACCCATCTTTGACCATATCCCTGCTAAAGCTGGTAAATTCGCCATATCTTGGCCTTTCCCAAAAGGTTACAGGTATTCAGCAGGCCGTGGCTTTGTTGGGGCAGGTCGAGGTTCGCAAATGGGTGGCCACGGCGACCGCCGGGCTTTTGGCATCCGACCGCCCCCAGGAAATTACCCGCATATCCTTGCTCCGCGCTAAATTCGCCGAAAATCTCGCGCGGCATTTTGAAAAAGCACTTCATTCACAAGCGCTTTTTTTGATGGGACTATTCTCCGTTTTGGATGTTATATTAGAAATGCCTATGTATAACGCCCTAAAAATCGTATCGGTGACGGATACCATCCATGAAGCCCTTGTTTATCGCGATGGGGAATATATGCCTATTTTAAATTTGATTACCAGCTACGAGGCCGCCGATTGGATTGAGGTTAAGCGGATAGTCACACTAAATAATCTAAATGTGGCCGATGTGTTTAAAGCCTATATTGACGCGGTTCAATGGTATGATACCCTTGTTTCCCAAGCACTTGATTTTGAGGGAGAGGAGGGAGCATAATGAAAGCCAAACGATTTTTCGCGATTTGTCTGGCTCTGGTTTTGATTTTGCCTTTTGCGGCAGCACCCGCCGTTTTTTCGGCAACCACCGCTAGGCTCGCCATTGTACATATGCCCCAATTCACTATGCCGGTAATTAGCGACCAAATCGTCGGTAGCCCGGTTCATTTGAATGCGGGTCATTTCCCCGGTTTTCAATTTAATTACTGGACTACCTCGCCTGTTATCACCGGGATTCACGGCAGTCACGCTCCGGTTATAAATAACGCATTTTTAATGCTACCCCAAGATGTTATTGTTACCGCGCATTGGACGCCTATCCATTATGTTCATGGGCAAATTCCTATTTGGATAGATGGGATGTTTTTTAGGCATGCCCGCCCGGGCGAGGCCGTTAATATTTCGCCGGGGATTCGCCCCGGCTATACCTTTAATGGCTGGCAGCCCCATCTGGGCGTGATTTTTGGCAATCCCGCGCTGGAGCATACTTGGTTTATGATGCCTAATCATACGGTCAATCTTCAGCCAAATTGGATTCCTATCGATTATGCCACCATCCCCCCCGCCGATTCTTTTCGCGTGACTGTCCATGGCAGCTCTTTCGATTCTACCGGGGATGGCAGCGGCTGGTTTGCCCCCGGGGATGTGGTGACGATTCGCACGGAGACCCGGCCGGAGCATGTTTTTGGTTTTTGGTGGTCTGTCCCCGGCATTGTTTTCACAACCGGCGCAACTACCACCACCGCCACATTTATCATGCCCGCGCATCATATCGATATAATCGCCGAATGGGCGCAAATTGGCCAGCCATGGCTGGGCGGCTTCCCATGGCAATGGCAGGCAAATCTTGATTGGTGGATTTGGCAGCAATGGCAATTAACCCAGCAATGGGAGCAATGGTGGCTTTTGCAGCAATTTTTCCCAAATCAGCAATGGTGGGCAACCCAGGCCGACTGGCAACCCCCCAGCGCGCCAAACGCACCCGAGCCAACCCCGCGCCCCATCCCAACCCGCACCCCCCCGCCCACACAATTGACCCCAATAATCCCACCCGACCGCGCCCCGATTATAATTAGCCCACAGGTTTTGGATTAAATTACATATGAAAAATCCGCCGCGATATGGTATAATTAGATGGTAACCAAACTAGGAGGGTGTGCCATCATGGGAGATGTTTGTGAATTGAATTTTTTAGAAGTTTATGAAATGTCGATTGCGCCGAAATTGCGCGAGATTGATTTGTTTTTAAAGGAAGCGGATTATCCCCTATCCACCAGCGATGTTGCGCGGGTTTTGGGGATTGATTCGGCGAATCTGGCGCAGATTATGGCAAAACTTTCCATATCGGAAATCGGGCAAAGCGATTTTATAGAGATAATGAAAAAAGGCGATAGCCAAATCTGCCGCCTTTTTTGTCGTGAGGTCGAGCTGGGTAGCCCACCCACCTATACCGTCAACCAAATCGCCTACATATATAATCTCGACCAAAATGCAGTATATAAAGCCTGCCAAAAATTACAAATCCGCGAGGCCACCCCGTATATTATGCCCATGATTTTCGCCCAAATTCCGATAGGCGCATAATTAGGATTTACCAAAATGTTTGCGCACCTTATCTGTGAATTCTTTGACAAATGGGTCATTCGCGGCATTATTATGCGGCGGGGGTGCTAGATTTTTTTTGATAGATTTATTCACGCCGTCTATTCCGGGCAATTGCAGATAGCCCCGCTGGGCAAAGCTAACAAAATCATCCCCGGCAACAATTATATGGTCCAGCAAAGTCACCCCCAGCTCATTCATAATAGACTGGGTGGCGGCGGTCGTGTCCAAATCCTCGCGGGTTAGCTCCACCGAGCCAGCGGGGTGATTATGCGCCATGGCCACATAGCTGGCCTGATGCTCCAGCACCGCCACCCGCAAAAGCTCGCGCGGATACAGCGCGACCTGGTCCACCGTGCCCACCGCCACGCATTGATGATGCACCATCCGCAGCCGCGCATCAAAACAAATCACATAAATATGCTCAACAATTTTGCCAATAAACAAATGTTTGGCAAATTCTCCCAGCTGGTGCGTATTTTCAAAAGACCGCCGCCCGCCCCATTTCGATTCAAAATATCGGCGATACGCCGGAACAATCATTGTCATCAAAATGGCAGTAACATCCGAAATTTTGCAGCGTTTCATCAAATCATTTTGATTCGCCTCAAAAACCAAATGCAGCTTTCCGCCAAACTGCGCCAAAATCCGCTTTGCCAGCTTTTTCGTATCCCCGCGCCGCAAAGAATAATATAGCAAAAATTCCAAAACCTCGTAATCCAAAAATCCCTCTAGCCCATGTTTTTTATACCTCTCACGCATCCGAGTGCGATGCTTTAAATAATCCGGCTCAATTTTAATTTTAGCACTTTTATTTTTTTTGTCTTCTGCAGCGTTATCCATATGTATTCTCCTTTTATTCTAACACTTGCGCCAACTGGGCAAACTCGCCATTTTGCAGGGTTTTCAATAAATTATCCAAAATTTCGATTGCAAAAAATACGTCGTCGATAGTCAAAAGCCCGATATCATGCGCCTCGCGCAATTCGCGCAAATCTAGCACCCGATAGCTGCCATCCGGATAAATGACCACATCCACCAGCAGGTCGGTAAATGTGAAATTTTCGCCATCCATATCAGTTTTAATGATATCGCAATAATAATAACTAAAGCTGCCATCATGCCGAAAAAATTTGCTGATTTTAAAATTTCGATTTATGTAATAGGCGGAAATGCCGGTAGCAAAGTCTTTTCGGGGCTTTATCGATTTCCAGCGGGTAATAAGCAAAGGCGGTTTATATTCGATAATCTCGTCGCTATCCAAATGAATCAGCTCATCCGGAATCAGCCGCCGCCTGTAAATGTTTAATGCCATTTACTACCTCCTTTAGTAAATTTATACATCAACCAATGGCAATGATGCAAATTTAACGTCAGTATTTTCACAAAGAAAGAGCTTTGCGGCTTTTGCCAGTCCCTCTACCACATCGGCAGAAGCGCGAAAATTCAGCATTTTTGGGATATCGGCATCGAGTATGTAGGCCAGAGCCGCCATGGTCGCCCGTTTTATGGGCACGCCGACGGCACCGGGGGCGCAATCGCCGCAAACCGCGCCCTCGGCCGCGAAAATCGGCGCGGGGGCGGCATCGCACATGGGGCAATTGCGCAAAAGCGGGGCAACCCCCTCTTTTTGCAAAAATTTGAAAACAAACGCGGCAAAAACCTCCGCCATATTTCGCCCGGAATCCAGCGCGCGCAAAGACCTGAGCAAAATTTCCAGCGCGGCGCGCCCATCCATTTCCGGCAAAATCAGCCCATCGGCGATTTCCAAAAAAAGGCAGGCGCAACAATATCTGTCATAATCATCGGCGATTTTCGGCAAAGTCATAATCGGGGCGATTTGATTCAGGCTAAAAAACCCGCCCCCATCATAGAGCATAAATTCCGCAAGGGCAAAAGGCTGGGCGGCGGCAAATTTCGACCCCGCATTCCTAGCACCCCTAGCGAAAATGGCGATTTTGCCCCCCTCGCGAGTCAGGGCAATCAGCCGCCTATCCCCCTCGCCCAAATCAACTCTTCGCAAAATCACCCCGGTAGCCTTAAAAACCGGCATCCCGCTTGCCCTCGTCCTCTTCCCAGATATTGTAATCGGCAAAATATCCGCGCCCGGCGCGCTGGCGGCGATAATCCAAATACGCCCCAACCTCGCCGGTTTTTAAAAAAATATCCCAAAATTCGTCTTGCTTTTCCATGTATAAAACCCCCTTCTATCCCTATTTTACACATGTTTTGCAATGTTATCCTGCAAACAATTTACCATATTAGTCAGGACGGTAGCCGAAATTTTTGATATAAAAATCACGGTCGCGCCAATTTTCCTTGATTTTTACCCAGATTTGCAGATTGATTCGCTCATCATACATCCGGGCGATATCCTGGCGGGCTGCTGTGCCAATTTGCTTTAGCATCGCGCCTTTTTTGCCAATCACCATGCCTTTATGCGAATCTTTTTCACAATACATTACCGCCTCAATGTCAATAATTTCCTTATCCTCGCGGCGGGCGAATTTCTCGATTTCTATGGCGATGCCATGGGGGATTTCCTCCTGCAGGGCGAGCAACGCCTTTTCGCGGATAACCTCGGAGATCAAGAATTTATCGGGCATATCGGTCGTCATATCCGCGGGGAAATAGGCGGGCCCCGGGGGGATGCGCGTCATTATGGTTTGGCGCAAAGCCGCCACATTTTCGCCATTTAGAGCCGATAGGGGTATGATTTCGTCAAAAATCCCCATGTCGGCATAGGTTTCGGTTATGGGCAAAATATCCGCCTTTGGGATGGTGTCGATTTTATTTATCACCAAAAATTTCGCGGCGCGGCGGCGGGCGATATCGGCGATAATCGGGGCATCCTGGGCGGCGGCGTTTTTGCCGGGGGCGGTGATTAGGATAATAATATCCCCATCATCAGTGGCATTTTGTGCCATTTTTACCATATTTTGACCCAGCTTTGATTTTGGGCGGTGGATGCCCGGGGTATCCAAAAAAACAATTTGGCTATCGGGGCTTGTTAAAATTCCGCGGATTTTATTGCGGGTGGTCTGGGGTTTATTCGTAACAATAGCCAGTTTTTCCCCCATTAGGCAGTTTAGCAATGTGGATTTGCCCACATTTGGCCGCCCGACTAATGCCACAAATCCTGATTTAAATTCCTGCGTTATAATCATCCTCCTCTGTCTACATTTATAATCACCGGGGACGTGTTGATTACATTTACCCATGTTTGGCCTCGGTTGATTGTTAATATATTACCATTACTATCAAACCAGCGGGTGGGGCTGGTTGTGCTGGTTTTTTCCCATGTGATGGGCATATAGCCGCCGCCGGTAAACAAATAGCCCGCGCCGCTGCCCACCAAATCAACGGCGCGGCGACCTTCCGCATCGCCCGCGATATGGCGGATATTTGTGATTTGCACAATGATATTAGTCACCGCTAACTGCTCGCCGCTGGCCTCGTCCATATGGCGGCTGCCAAAAATATATTTGTAATATAGGCCGCTGGCTTCGTCGAAACGAAAATGCGGCGCATTTGTCCCGGCAAATGGGATGGTGACGGCATTTGCGGGGTTATTGGGCGCGGGGTTTGTTGGGGTATCGAAAAAAGCGAACATGGCGGGAGTATCGATGGGCGCGGTAATTCCGCGGGTTTGGGCGGTATTTATCAGATTTTGCGCCGAGGTAAAGGAGCTATGCTCCAGCCCGCGGGTGCGCCGCCGCTCATTATCCCGCCAAAAAACGCTGCCCTCATAGCGCATGCCGTTTATATCGGATAAACCCTGCGCGGCAATTGCCGCATAGGCCAAATGGCTGCCCCCATGCCGCACCAAAATCGCCCCATGGTCATGGGCGAAATTGTTAAAATATTGGCGGGACGAGCGGACGGGCCCGATAGCGGGAGCATCAAAATCGCTAAAAATGGCGATAATCCGCGTGGTCGCGCCCTCTGCCAAAACTTCGTAAATAATGCAGGCCTGCGGCAGACCGCTTTGGGGCAAAGAGCGGCTCTCATTGCCAAAAACCACCGCAAATGGCCGCCGCGCCGCAGCATCCTCGGCGATATACAACCCGGTTATCGGGTTTATCAAAAATCCGGGGGGCGGCGATTCCGGCGGGGGTGGCGTGGTTGGGGGCGGGGTTGTTATTATCGGCGGCGGGGTCGGCAAAGGGATGGTGGTGGCGATTTCTATGGTAGTCGGGTCGGTGGGCGGCTCTAAAGCCTCCACCGGCGTCCGCCCGCATGCCCCCAGCATTAGCAATATGATAATTCCTAATAACAACAAAAACCCGATATTTGTTTTGCTCATTTAACATCACCCTCGATTGTTAATAATCAGTCAAGAAATTGCTGATTGGTGTTATAGGTATCGTGTGTGGATATTAGGCGGCCAGTGGCCGCCCCTACGTGTTGCGGGTTTTATGCCCTATTCCTCGAGTATTTTTTTGAGCAAAATCGAATCCTTCTTGGCCATAAACCTGCACCGCCTTTTCAATTTCAATTACCGCGCCCTTTGCAAGAGGATAGGAAATCACATCGACGGCCATTTTTAGCTCATCCTCCATATCCAACTGAAACTTGATTTGTTTGATTATGGAAATAACCTCGCTAAAAGCGACCAGCAAATCCAAATCACTCTCGCTGGTTTGGCGGCCGGCGGCATATGAACCAAAATACGCCACCGCTTTTATGGGATAGGCGGGCGCCATTTTTTTAACAGCGACCTCAATTTGTTCATGGGTCAACATATTACCGCCCCAATCCAATTTTTTCCAAAATTTGCTCTTGTTTGAGATTCATTTGGGAATCATCTTCGTCATTTTTATGGTCATAGCCCAGCAGATGCAGGACGGAATGAACCGCCAAAAATGCCACCTCGCGCTGGATGCTGTGGCCGTATTCCTCGGCCTGATGGCGGGCGGTATCAATGGCGATAACCACATCGCCCAAAGGGACGGCGTTTTGGTTTTCGCCCGCATTTGCCGCCTCGTTTAGTTTGCGGATATCCGCCGGGGTTTGCTGGGGGAAACTCAGCACATCCGTGGTGGCGAAAACGCCGCGGAAATCCCGGGAAAGCTCCGCCATTTCCTCGTCCCCAACAAAAAGAATCGAAATTTCCAGCGGGAAAATAATTCCCTCGGCATTTAGTGCGGCAATGGCGGCGCGGCGAACGATTTCGGACAAATCCGCCAAATCCTCTTTTGTGTTGTTGTCTACAAAAATGTCAATCATTTTAGTCCTCCTCGTCATCTGTTTCTTCGTCTTTTTCAAATCCGCCCTCGGATATCCAGCCGAGAACCTCGTCATATACCCCCTCATCCTCCTCGATAGCCCCAGCCTCTGCGGCGGCGGCCAGCTCTTTTAGGGTTGGGTAGGGTACGCGGGCATGATACATCCCGCGGAAAACGCGCATAAAGGCCTTTGCGATTGTATCCAAATCGCGGATGGTCAGTTTAGAATCATTCAGCTGGCCATCCTCCATTTTTTCGCGAATCAGCTGGCGGACAAAGCCCTCGGCCTCGTCCATGCTTTTGCCCTGGCTAACAAAGCTGCGCACCGCCGCCTCGCAGGTATCCGCCAGCATCATAACGGCCACCTCCGGGCTTTGGGGCAGGCGGTGTTTATACCGAAAATCCTCCTCGTCAATGGGATTATCGGGGTCGGCCGTCATTTCTTTATACATAAAAACTTTTAACAAACTCGTCCCATGATGCTGCTCAATAAATTCCCGCACGGGGGCTGGCAGTTTATATCGCTTCGCCATTTGCAGGCCGCGGGCGATATGGCCGGTGATAACCTCGATAGAATCCCGCGGATCCATGCCATCATGGGGATTTATGCCGTTTTGATTTTCGGAAAAATACTGGGGATATTCGGTTTTGCCAATATCATGATAATAAGAGCCAACCCGCGCCAGCACGTGGTCCGCGCCAATATCGATGGCGGCGGTTTCTGCCAAATTTGCCACAATCAGGCTGTGGTGGTATGTGCCCGGGGTTTCGATTGTCATTTTTCGCATAATTGGGTGGTTGGGATTGGTTAGCTGCAGCAGGCTTTGAGGGGTGACGACCTCGAAAAGTGTAGACCATAGGGGCAGCGAGCCTAGCGTTAGCATAATGGACAGCCCCGCGCCCAAAAGGGCATATGCCGCGCTTGTCACCGTAAATGCGCCGATTCCGCCGGCGAAAAGCATATGGTTTGCCAAAACCACAACTACGCAAAACGCCAGCAATCCAACAACGGCGCGAACTACCCTCGCCCATGTTACCACATATCGGCCTATTAGGGCAGCGAATGCGCCGGTCATTGCCACATAAGAAAACATAATAACATCCCCGCCAGATATTACCAGCGAAAATAGCGAAGCCCCCACCGCAGCCACCATTGCCAATCGTCTATCAATCAAAACCGCCACCAGCATTGCGAATAAAATAACAGGTGTGAAATAAAATGGCAAATCGGCCAGCAGTCTGGCTGCGGCCATGGTTATTAAAAACAGGGTAAAAAGGAGGGTCAGCTGTTTTCGCCGCTCGACGATTTCGGGTTTGAAATGCCAAATATAAAGGATGATAATGGCAAAAACCACGCTGGCAATCAGCCACGAGCCCAGCATGGCGGCGATTATGGCGGCGGCATCCTCGTCGGTATAGCCCAGCGCGACCAGCGCGGCAAAGGCCTCCTCGCTAATCGGCTCGCCCTCCAGCACAATATTTTGCCCGGCGGAAAACATCACGGCGGGAATCCGCGCCATGGCCTCCTCCCGCGCCGCATTGGTTGCCGGCTCGTTCACAATAATATTTGGCCGGATAAACGCATTGGCAATGGCCGCGCCGGCCTCCATATGGACGGCATCAAAATCAAGCCGCCCCAAATCGCCGGAAATATTTGTGATAACAATATGTCGATTTTCGGCCGACACCCCCGCCACCAGCCAATCGGCAATCAGCGCCATGCTGGTATTAAAAAACCGCGCAAATTCGCCGGATGCCCCGGTGATAATATGCTCAAAATCGCTCTGACTAATATCCACCGCCATTTCAGGCATAGGCGGCACAACCCCCGCAAAGCCAGGCTCTAAAGGATTCACCGCAGCAGCAGGATTAAAAACCGGGCGATACTCGGCGCGCAGCCCCCCCAAAACCGCGAAAAATTCCTCAATATCCCGCAAAACCTCCCGGGCAATATCCGCATCATTATACATCAGCGGCAAAACCTCGGCGGCCTCGGCCTCGCGCAAAATGGCGGTGGCAAAAGTATTTTCAATTTCCCGATGGGCGCGAAAAGGCCGCGAAGCAATGGCACCCACATGGATATCCAAATCCTCGCGAATAAACGCCCCCAAACTAAGCACCCCAACAGTCACCAAATAAGCAATAACCACCAGAATCACCGGAAACACTAAATGTTTTCGCTTTCGTACAAATCCCACAAAATCACCTTTTCTGCCAAAGCACCTTAATCCAAAATATCCGAATGTGCATGCTCGCGTTTAACGTAGGGGTGACCATTGGCCGCCTTTACAGTTATCAACGCATTTATTCGCACCCACTCGAATAATTGATATTTATCCCATTTTTCCCCAGCCAACCCAAAAACGCCTCCTGTGCTTCTTTTGCTAATTCTGCAAAACCGGGCAAATCGGCGGCATTGAACTTATCCGCCAAATGCAAACCCGGAATGTCTGCGTCCTGATTATTCGATATTATTTCAAACCACACTTGCAAATGATTTGCCGCGCAAAATGCCTCGATTGGGCGGTTTTCGGCGCATGCGGCATAAATCCTATCCCAAAGAGTTAGGCACATTTCATACCAGTCGGGCAAATATTCCGCGGGTGCAACCCTGAAATATTTATGCTCAAATTCCAAAATATATTTGTCAATCAAATTTATTAAATCAGCGCATGCTGCCATGGTATCCTCGGGCGACTGGGCGTAAATTACTCGTTTATACGAATCAACCAGCCCATCGGGCTTATTAGCAAATTTATCCATTTCATCCAGCATTTCCTCATCCAAAATATGTTTATTGCCAAATCTTGGGGAAATTGGATTAAATTGTATAATGGCATCGCAAATCGTGCATAGCACCGCAAATGCTCGAACCATTTTATTTTTCAACATCATCTCGCCATATAATTGCTGGGCAAATTCCAGTTTTTTCCGCGCCGCCAAAACCGATTTTTCATTTATGCCCCCCGATTGCTGGGTTTCCAACGCCTGCGCACTAAGCCCCTCAAAACGAAGCTTGTCCTCATCGCTCGCATAATAAACCAGCCGGGAGCAAGCAATATTCGAGGTTTCCATATCCAGCGCGGCGGCATATTTTTCGGCTCTCTCCCACGGCATACAAAAAATCGCCTGCCCTACCCCCTCAATCACAAAACACCCGCCAAACCCATACCCCCGCTCGGTTTTGGGAATAACATAAATTTCCAGCTCGCACCCCTCGCGCGCCACCCCGGCAGCCGTCGCCCCATAAACAAACGCCGCCGCAATATCCCCAGCATAATCCGATTTTATCGCCCCAATAATCCCATCCAAAATCCGCTGATGCCTCATGTTTTATCCCCTTTGCCGAGCTTTTAACAAAACCCGCCGCTTTTTGTGGTCGGTTTTGGCCTCGTGTTTTTCGTATGCTTTGATGATTCGCTGAACCAGCGGATGCCGCACCACGTCTTTGTTTGTCAACCAGCTCATCCCCAGCCCCTCCACATCCGTTAGGATTTCGGCGGCGTGTTTTAGACCGGATTTTTTATCGGCAGGCAAATCGATTTGGGTGATATCCCCGGTGATAACCGCCTTTGAGCCAAATCCAATCCGGGTCAAAAACATTTTCATCTGCTCCGGCGTGGTATTTTGCGCCTCGTCCAGCACAATAAAGGAGTTGTCCAAAGTCCGGCCGCGCATATATGCCAGCGGCGCTACCTCGATATTGCCCCGCTCCAGCTGTTTGTGATAGGCCTCCGCGCCCATTATTTCAAAAAGCGCGTCATAAAGCGGCCGCAGATATGGGTCGACTTTTTGCTGCAAATCGCCGGGCAAAAAGCCCAGCCGCTCGCCGGCCTCGATAGCGGGGCGCGTCATAATAATACGGCTGACATCCCCCTTTTTAAAGGCGTTTATGGCCATCGCCATAGCGATATATGTTTTGCCCGTCCCCGCAGGGCCAATGCCAAAAGTCACCGTATTTTTGCGGATTTGCTCCACATATTTTTTCTGCCCCAGCGTTTTCGATTTTATCATTTTGCCGGAATACGTCATGCAAATATGGTCGCTGGGCAGATTTTCGATTTGGCCAATCGTCCCATCCTCCCGCGAATCAATTACATAATTTACCATCTGCTCATTGATTTCATCCCCGGAATTCGCCATAGCCAGCAATTTTCGCAAAACCTCCTCGGCGGCGCGTTTTTTCGCCCCCTCGCCAACAACAACAATCTCCTCGCCCCGATTAACAACAGTTACACCAAAAGCATCCTCAATTTTGCGAATATTTTCGTCATTATTACCAAAAATCCTAGCGGTCTGGTTGTGATTCATTTAATTCCTCCGTTTATCCATTTGTAGAATAATTTACTTCGCGTCAAAAACATGCCAAACACTGGGAGATATTGACAAATCGAAATTGTCCCGAATATGCCGCAAAAGCCGAGCAGTTTCCTCCGCCGACATCAGTTCGACCAAAGCCGCAATGATGTCTTTGGTATCATCAAAATCCCCATTGGCCACATCTTCGGCGGTATAATGCTCCGTGATGGAATACCCTTTTTCCGATATAATTTCAGCATATGGATTTTTGCGCGCCTCGCGAAAATCAAATTGCCTCTCCATTTTTGCCACCTCCGTATATCTGAATCTCATTAGCTTCGCGAGCGGATATCACGCGAATAATTGTGCCACTTTTTCTGTAACAATGACAAACCATTAACAAACGAAGCCGCCGGCTCTTTCCGATAACCACAAACCGCTCCTCATCTTGTGAATGTTCTAAATCATCAAAGACAACGGAGCGGGCGTCTTGAAACACCGTCGCCGCTTCTTTGAAAGATATGCCATGTTTGTGAATATTTGTCAAATTTTTGTTTCTATCCCAATCAAAATGTTTTCCGCCAATCTCAATCATTATCAATCCTCGGCCAATACATCAATCTCTTTAACCTCGTCAATTCGCTCTATTGTCACCAAAAAAACCTCTATATGCACAGAATTGTTTCCCTCGAAAAATTCCAGTTCTTGCCGGATGATTTCCGCCTCGGCGAAATCGGCCAAAATCCTGGCCGTTAGCTGCTCGTAGGCAAAATGCATGGCCTCATCTAGCGAGCGGCGGCGGCGGACTAGCTCGTATTCCCGGTATTCCGTCGTTATTAGCCAAAATGGCATGGGGTAGTTTCTGCCCAAAATCAATTGGGTTTCTTTGGTGATAATGTCAGATTCTGTAAAATTTGCTCTGGGTCGCCAAATATTAAAATTGCGCTCGGATATGATAATTGCGCGGTTTCGCACAATATTGCCGGTAAAAACCCGCTCAACAATATCCAAAGGCACTTCCAAAACCAAAGTATAATACATCCGCGCCAAAACCCGGCTCGCCGCCCGCACATATTCGGAATGATAGAGGGTTTCATCATAATCGCTGGCCGCAATGCGCAGCTCGCCCGCCACCAGCACATCCCCCGCCGCAACAACATCCCCCGGCCGCACCTGCGGCGTGCCGGCAGACGTGGCAATGCTGATAATCAAGCCATCCTTGGCGGCAATAATATCGGCGGGTATGCTCGTGTCGATAATCTCCGGGGGCTGGATTGTTTCATAAATATCAATCATTGCGCGAGTGCCGCGTATGCTAACCGACGCAAACGCGATATCCGCGGGAAAATGCGCCAGCAAAGCGATTTCCATATCGCGGTAATTTATCGTGCCGCGAAACGCGCCAATGCCCAATCCATTTTCTTCCAAAAATTCTAAAATCTGCGAATTCTCCAATCGGTCATTTCCAGATATTTCCACAAGCCAAATAAAGCTAGCGAGAAAATAAAGCCCCGCCGCAAATAGCAAAACCCCGGCCGCCAGCAGTTTCCGCGCCCGATAGCGATGCAAAACAAAGGGCAGGCCATACCGCCCCAGCACCCGAAAACGCACCCGGGTTTTTTTTCCATGGGGGCGCAGCTGGCGAAAGGCCGCAATGCTGCATTTCAGCGTAATCTCGCCCCCCTCGGGGCGAACATCCCAAAAATAGACCCCTCGATAGGCCGCCATATTTATAAATCGCTCCACGGAAAACCCCGATAAACCTATTTTAACATATCCACGCAAAAAATTCCATATTTTCAGAAACATTCTTGCCTCCAATATATTAGTTTATCCAATATAACCAATATGTATTATTTTTCCTGATATCACAATAGATTCGGCGGTAATTTGGCGCAAAACCATCCCCAAGCCCTGAATTTTCAGCACTCCGGCCGTGGTCAAAACCCGCACCTGCTCATCCGTGTATTCGATTAAACCCTTATAATTCTCGATTCCTACCTCCTCAGTACCCACCATATTAACCACTGGTAAATTTAAGACAATCTCTTTTGGCATCTCAAACATAGCAGAAATCCGGCGTTTTAGCCCATCGCCCCTCGGCATAGCACCACCCCTAAACCTGTCTACTCCCAGTCTATGCGCTAATCCTGCCAGAAATTACCATCTGTGATACGCCCGAAATTTAGGGCATTGTCATAAATTACCAAAATTCCATTATAGTATATCAAATTTTTAACGAATAGCTCCCCGGTTTCCGGGTCTTGAGATAGCCCAAATAGCAAATCTCCGGGGTTTATCGGGGCTGGCTGGCCATTCATTACCGGGATAATCCATGGCCGCTCGCGCTGGCGGGTATATGCGCCCAAATGGCCGTTTAATGCCCAATCTAGGCGCAGGGGGCTGGTTATGCGGTCGTTTATTGTGGGGGCGTATGTCCAGCGAAGCCCGAAAAACCAGACTTCTCGGTCGTCGGTATCCTGCCGCGCAAGCTCCTGCGCCAGTTTATGTATGATAATCCCATCCTTTTCCGCCACCCGCCCATAGCTCTGCACCTCCAGCACAAATCCCCCGGCAAATAAAAATACCATAATGCCGCAAATCAGCCCTCCGGCGACTTTTGTAATAGAATTTTGCTGTATTAGAAATCCATATATAATATTTACTAATATTCCCAGTCCAATCAAGCTAAAATAAAAATTCCGCACCCAAATCCAGCCATCTGCCAATATAAAAAAGATTGACAATGGTGCGGCAATCAAAATCACTCCAGCGGCAATAGTCCGGCCAATATCGAAATCCGGGGGTTTGTCGTAGATGACAAACAATGTCAACAAAATAGCAAAAATGGCGATTATAATTAGCCGCCCTGCCCCCAACTCGGCAAATCCCCAATCCAGGCCGTTTGTGATGGTTGGGAATTGCTCGCGGATAAATGTGCGGCCAATTCGCGCGGCGGTTTCGGGGAAATGGGATATCCCACCGGCCAGGCCTGTCCGCTCGGCCAAATGGCCATGATTGCGAAAAATTAGGTAATGAATACCAATTATCCCAACATTTGCCATTGGCCATAGCCATAACCAAAATTTTCGCACCTGCTCTCTATGCAAAAACAGCAAGCCCATTAGAAAAACGAATGTGAAAATTATTCCCTGCTCATAAAAGCCCTGCGCCGCCAAACCCGCGCCCAGCATGAGCCCAAGCCACCCGCGCCCGCTCTGCCACCGCTGACGATTTAGGTATCGCAATAGGGCATAGCCCGCCAATGCCGCCAAAAATACCGACATCACTATGCGCGACGAGGCGTTTATCCAATAGGCCGACTCGGTGCTGGCGGGGAAAAATACGAAAAATACCGCCGCCGCCCGCCCCCAGCCGATTTTCGAGATTCGGGCGATTTCGTCCAGCAGGAAAATTGTGGAAAATTGAAGGGTCATGATGAATAGCAAAACCCATTGCATATTGCCCCAAAATCTGGAATAAATGTAAGCATCTACCAGCCCTGCCAGAGGGCGAAAAGCATACAAATAATAATGCAAAACCACATGCCGCCAAAGCTCTGGCAGCGGGTGTATGGAAAAAATGCCATAGGCATTTGGGTCGTCTAAAATGGGAAAATATGTAAAACCAAAGGGGAAAGTCCGCAAAACCATCCCCGCAAAAAGCAAAATATAAAAATTCCGCCGGCTGGCGAATATTTGTTTAATCGTATACATTAGGAAACCTCATTGAATTATTCAATAATCACCGTCGTGCCATCCGGCACATTATCATAAAGCCATTTTGCGCAATCGGGCAAAAGCCGCACACAGCCCGCCGAGCGGCGCACTCCCACCACATCCTCGCCGGGAATAATCTGGCGATTTTCGTCCATGGGGATGGAATGATAGAGATAATCGCCATTGAAACGTATCCACCATTTGCCGCCCGCCCCCAGCCGCGCCGAATAAAACCACTCGCCCCGCGCCTCCATGCGAAATTCGCCGCGGGTGGTGGGGGAGGCGTTTTCGCCGGTGGAGCAAGAAAATCGGCGGATATGCCGCCAAGCCCCGGATGCACCGTAAAACACATGGGTCTGCTGACGAGCGATGTCAGTCAGCACCAAATATTTAGTTTTGCTAATATATCCCCCATCATTAACAAATTTTTCCAAATCCGCAATCGGCGCAATACTCATATCTGTTGGGGGGTCGGGGGGGATAATCAGATTTGCGCCATCTATCCAGCCCTCTGTGCCATTATCAGAAATACGAATACGATATGCCCGCATGGTAAAATCTTCCAAAACCTCGGCAAATTCCCCTGCCCTAGCATCCCCCACAGGAAATTTCAGCGAGGAATCCGCATAAACACGGCAATCCGCAATTACCCGGGCAATAACAGGCTGCCCCTGCACCACCCGCGGCACAATGGGCGAAATCGGCGAAACCATCGCAATCAAACAAAGAATAACAAACATTTCACACCTCGGGCAATCGTTTTCAAATTAACATGCCCAAAAAGCGCGTTTTTATGCCATTGCCAAAATCGATGCCCAATCCAACCGCGCCAATTGCGGACGAAATAAGGGTAGCATTTTTGCAAAAGATTCGGCGCATGGCGTAAGCCATTCATAGCAATCATGCTCGTCCGACATAGCAAAATCAACCGGATTTTCAACATTGCACAAATAAATCACCCCGGTAAATTGTGAATTTTCTCCCACATAATTCCAGGTATCCAATAATTTGACAGGGGTCGCGCGCAATTTCGTTTCCTCAAAAACCTCCCGCACCACGGTTTGCTCCGCAGTTTCACCGAATTCCATTGTGCCGCCGGGCAATTCATAGCAAGGGGATGCATTTTGGGTTTTGTGCATAGCCAAAAAGCGGCCATCATGGATAATCAAAGCCTTTGCGGCGAAATAAATCGATTTGTCAGCCACACATTCACCCCTTACTTATGTTATCAGGCTTTCAAGATACCATGTTGGTATAGTATTTTGCATATTGCTTAACGAACAAACAATATTCGCCATATGGCGCATACCTACTTCGGCCTCTCCCCTTTTTGATGTATCACATAATTCCGCCAACGCATCATAAGCGAGATAATAGGAAAACACTTCAAAAAAATCGTGAGGCGGTTCGCCGTCAAAATAACCGCTTAACATCCCTGTGCTAAAATAGGGATTAACTTCGCCAACCCAATTTATAGGGATAAATTCATACCATGGGTCGCCATGGTCATTATCTTTGTTGTAACAATCGAAGTCAATCACGCCAATTTGACCGTTTGGCATAGCAATCAAATTCGTTTTATTGCAGTCGCCGTGAATAAATGTTTGCGGCCTATCGGCAAATAAGTGTTTTTTATCCTGCAAGTAACGAATTATCAAATCCCCATTTTCAGATTTAATGGGGTTCGTATTGTAAAAATCAATCCCGTCCTGCACCTTGCGATAAAACCAAGCATCCCACGATTCAACAACCTCCGTTGCAGGAAGCGTGTGGATTTTTCTTAACATCTCGCCTGTTTTTAGTCCCCAAACATACTGCTCTGTTTCGGATAAATTTGGTAAGATTGTTTCCAAATCCTCACCGTCAACCCATGTTAAAAGCTGATAAACATTTTTTCCGTTGTTGCATAAACCAAAATCCACAGGAGCGCAAATGTTTATATCAAGTGTAGCCGCACGTTTTAGCTTGCCATATTCGCTTTTTTTGCGCTCGAGTTTATCAATATCCGAAATGCGTAAAAGCAATTTTGCTCCATTAGTGGTTTCAATGCGATATTTCTTATCGCCAGACCAGCCTTTGTTAAGTGGTTCAATTTTTGCAAAAGTATCAAATTCGGGAATGTCGCGGAAAACGGCCGTTTTCTTCGCCATCATACCGTGGGTTTATAGCTGCTTTTTAGCTCGACAATGCGGTTAAAGACCGGGTTTTCGGGGGTTGAGTTATTTGAATCTAGGCAAAAATAGCCATTGCGCATAAATTGGTAGCGGTCATTCGGGGTGGCATTTGCTATGGATGGCTCGATTTGGGCGTTTTCGGCGATTGTTAGGGAATTGTCGTTGAAACGGAAGCCGTTTTCGGCATCCGGGTCGTCGAATACTAGATAGTCATAAAGCATGGCGCGAGCGGGTTTAGCCGTATCAATAGCCACCCAATGGATTGTGCCTTTCACCTTTCGCCCGGTAAAGCCGCTGCCGCTTTTGGTTTCGGGGTCGTATGTGCCATGGATTTCGAGAATATCGCCCGCCGCATTTTTAACAATCCCGGCACAGCGCACAAAATACGCTCCTGCCAGCCGCACCTCGCACCCCGGATATAGGCGATGAAATTTCGGCGGCGGAACTAGCTCGAAATCAGACCGCTCTATCCAAAGCTCGCGGCCAAAGGGGATTTCCCGCTCTCCTAAATCAGGATTTTTGGGATTATTTGGCATTGTCAGCATTTCGGTTTGCCCTTCGGGGTAGTTAGTGATAACTAACTTGACTGGGTCAAGGACAGCCATAACCACTTTGGCAGAATTTGCCAGCTCCTCGCGCTGAATATGCTCCAGCAGGGCAAAATCAACCCTCGTCGAACCTTTCGCCACGCCTATTTCGGCGCAAAACCGCCGAATGGCCGCCGCAGATATTCCCCGCCGGCGCATCCCGGAAATAGTCACCAGCCGGGGGTCGTCCCAGCCATCCACAACCCCATCCTCGACCAGCTTTTTAATATGCCGCTTGCCGGAAATAGTATTGGTAATAAAATATTTAGCAAACTCAAGCTGGCGCGGCTTTTTTTCAAAACCGCACCTGTCAATAAACCAATTATATAGCGGCCGATGCTCCTCGTATTCCGCGCTGCAAAGGGAATGGGTGATGCCCTCGATGGCGTCTTGGAGCGGGTGGGCGAAATCATAGGTGGGATAAATGCACCATTTGTCGCCCGCATTAAAATGGGGCATATGGATAATCCGGTACATTATCGGGTCGCGCATGTAAATATTTGGATGCTGCATATCGATTTTCGCACGGAGGGTGCATGCGCCATTTGGAAAATCCCCATTGCGCATTTTGGCAAATAATTCCAGATTTTCCTCAATTTGGCGGTCGCGATAGGGGCTATCTTTGCCCAGCCGGGTAAAATCCCCCTTATATTCCCGCACCTGCTCGACATCTAAATCACAAACATAGGCGACGCCTTGTTTTATCAGCTTTACCGCGTATTCATAGCATTGGTCAAAATAATCAGAGCCATGGAAAAATCTGTCATCCCAATCAAAGCCCAGCCATTTAATATCCCGCTTGATAGGCTCGACATAATCCCCATCCTCGCGGGCGGGGTTTGTATCATCAATGCGCAAATTGCACAGCCCGCCATATTCCTGCGCCAGCCCAAAATTCAGGCAAATGGCCTTTGCATGGCCGATATGGATATAGCCCGTGGGCGAAGGCGGCCAGCGGGTATGCAAATTATTGGTATTTTCTCCCAAATCCTCCCGAATGGCCTGCTCAATAAAATTGTTAGATTTTTCCATAAATCCTCCCTAAATAACCGCCTTAGCCACCTTATCCCGAACATAGGCTACATCCTCGGCCTCCATGGCGGCCTCAGCATAATCAATCGGCCGCTCCAATTCCCTTTCGGTGACACCCTTTTGATTCAGGGCTTTTTGAACAATAAGCAAACCAAACAGCTTTTCTTTTTGCGCTACTCTAGTTTCAATTGCCATTTTTTTCACCTCCTAAATAACCGCCTTGGCCGCTTGTTCCTTAACATACGCCACATCTTCTGCCTCCATAGGGGCTATAGCAGTTCCTATTTGACGCTCCAGCTCCTTTTCCTGTATCCCCTTATCATCCAACGCCTTTTGCACAACAAGCAAAGCATACAGCTTTTCCTTTTGCGCTACTCTGGTTTCAATTGCCATTTTTTTCACCCCCTCTTTATTTACGAGCTTTTTTTCTGCTCTACATCCATGCCGATATCCACTTTGGTGTCGTCAAAATCCGGGTCGCCGGTGTGGATGATGATTGGTTCGCCGGTGCGGTCTACGGTTTCTTTGGTGATAACTACTTTTTTGATAGTGTCGTCGGATGGGATTTCAAACATAATGTCGGTCATAAAGGCCTCGATTATGCTGCGCAGGCCGCGCGCGCCCATTTTGCCCTCGGCGGCCATTTTTGCGGCGGTGTGCACCGCTTCTTCGGTAAATTCCAAATCTACCTCGTCTAGGGATAGCAGATGTTTGTATTGCTTTATCAGGGCGTTTTTCGGCTTTGTTAAAATACTGCGCAGGGCTTCTTCGTTTAGGGCATTTAGGGTGACAATGCTGGGCAGGCGGCCGACAACCTCGGGAATCAGGCCATATCGCTGCAAATCCTTTGTCTGCACCTGGCTAACAATATTATCATCCATGCCGGCCTTGGCCTCGGGCTGTTTGAAATCCGAATTAAAGCCAATAATTTTTTTATTATTGCGCTGCTCGATTATTTTGTCAATCCCCTCAAATGCGCCGCCGCAGATAAATAGGATATTTGTGGTATCCATTTGCAGCATTTCCTGATGGGGGTGCTTGCGCCCGCCGTGGGGCGGGATAGAGGCCACAGTACCCTCTAAAATTTTCAGCAAAGCCTGCTGAACCCCCTCGCCGCTCACATCCCGGGTAATCGAAACATTCTCGCCTTTGCGGGCGATTTTGTCGATTTCATCGATATAGATAATCCCATGCTCGGCGCGGTCGATATCCCCATCGGCGGCCTGAATTAGGCGCAGCAGGATATTTTCCACATCCTCGCCCACATAGCCCGCCTCGGTCAAAGTGGTGGCATCACAAACCGCAAAAGGCACATTTACCAAATTTGCCAAAGTCTTTGCCAAAAAGGTTTTGCCTACCCCGGTTGGGCCTATCAGCAAAACATTGCTTTTTTGCAGCTCGACCTCATCCGCGGTGCGGCCGCTTTTGCCAATGCGCTTGTAGTGGTTATAAACCGCCACAGCAAGGGTTTTTTTTGCCCTATCCTGGCCGATTACATATTGATCCAAATAATCGGTAATCTCTTTTGGTTTAAGAACTTTCAACTCCTCAACCATAGGGTGAATCCCGCGCCCATATTTGCCGCCGCCATTTTCATCATACATATATTCCAGGCACAAATCCACGCAGCTGGCGCAAATAAAAACTCCCGGGCCTGTAAAAATCTGCATATCTTTGCTTTTGGGTTTGCCGCAAAAGCTACAAAACATGCGTCTATCATCTCTAGGCATAATTTCCTCCTACACTATAGTTTTGCGACCTGTTTTTCAACCCACGCCACATCCTCTGCCGACATTTCGGTTTGTATTGATACAATAAAATCCGCCAACTCCTCTATTTTGAGGGATTTATTGGCTTTTTGGATTTTCATCAATGTGAAAAGCATTCGCTTTTGCCATGCGACCAATCAAAAGCCCCCCTAATCAGTCTTAATTTTTGTTATAATTTCGTCAATCAAACCATATTCTTTGGCCTCTTGCGCGGTCATAAAATTATCCCGGTCGGAATCCCGCTCGATTGTGGAAATATCCTGTCCGGTTAGCTCGGAGAGCATGCGGTTTAGCTTTTCTTTTTCCTGAATAATGCGTTTTGCATAAATCTCAAAATCGCTGGCCTGCACCCGGGGAATCCCCGCCGAGGGCTGATGAATCATAACCTCGCTATTTGGTAGAGCATATCGCTTGCCCTTTTGCCCGCCGGCCAGCAAAAATGCCCCCATGCTCGCCGCCAACCCAACGCAAATCGTAGACACATCCGGCTTTATAAACTGCATGGTATCATAAATGGCAAAACCCGCGGTAATGCTGCCGCCGGGGCTATTGATATAAAAGCTAATATCCCGCTCGGGGTATTCCGCAGCCAAAAATAGCAGCTGGGCGACAATCAGATTCGCGCTAACATCCGTCACCGGCTCGCCCAAAAACACAATCCCATCCTTTAGCAGGCGCGAAAATATATCATAGGCGCGCTCGCCCCGGCTGGACTGCTCAACAACCATTGGCACCAAACTATAATCAATCATTTGCATTTTCCTCCTCATTTGTTTGTATGGGCGCGGCTGTGGGTGTTGCCGCGGCTTTCACCATATCATAGGCCTTTTTCAAGCCCATATCACGGCGGATAACTTTTTCATCCTCGTCGCTGATTTCTTTGCGAATATCCTCGATAGGCCGATGATTCGATTCGGCTATGCGCTTTACCTCCTCATCAAATTCCTCATCGCTCACCACAATATTTTCTTTGCGCAAAACGGCCTCTAGCACCAGCCGGCTCTCCACATTTATTTTTGCCCCAGCCGCATGCATTTGCCGCAGCAGATTCATATCCATTCCGGTATTTTCCAAATATTCATCAAAATCATAGCCGCGATTATAGGTATTTCGCGCAAAATGGTTTATCATGCGGTTGATTTCGGTATCATACATGGATTGGGGCGGGCTCATTTCGATTCGTTTTGTTAGCTCTTCCAAAATTTGGGTTTCTTCTTGTTGGTCGGCCTCGGCTCTTTTGCGCTCGTGAATTTTATCGCGAATTTCATCCTTCAATTCATCCAGAGTATCATAAATCGAAACCTCTTGGGCAAAATCGTCATCCGCCTCGGGCAACTCTTTGAATTTTATCCCATGCAAAGTGATTCTAAACCGCGCCTGTTTGCCAGCCAAATCCTCCGCATGATATTCCTCGGGAAAATTCACAAAAACATCAAATTCATCCCCGATATTATGCCCTTGGATTTGCTCCTCGAAAGTATCAATAAATGTTTTTGTGCCTAGGGTTAGCTCGTATCCTGCATCCTCGCCGCCCTCAAAAGCCACATCATCAACAAACCCTTTAAAATCAATAACCACAGTATCGCCCATTTCGGCGGGGCGATTATCGATAGTTATCATTCGGGCATTGCGCTCGCGCTCTTTTTCCAAAACCTCATTTATCTCGGCTTCCTCGACCACAACATCAATGGGAACATATGGAATCCCGGAATAATCCTCGATTTCATATTGCGGGCGCACATAAATTTCGGCGGTAATCACCGCCCCATTTTCATCAATGCTGCCCAAATCGATTTCCGGGCGAGATACCACATCCAAATCATGCTCTTTTAGGGCGGCCTCATATGCATCGGGCAAAACGTGGTTTATGGCTTCCTCATGAAAAATATCTTTGCCATAAGACATCTCAATTAACTTTCGCGGGGCTTTGCCTTTCCGAAACCCCTGCAAATGAATCCTGCCGCGCATTTTCAAATAGGCCGCATGAATAGCCGCCTCAAAACCGGCTGGCTCAATAGTCAGCGTGAGTTTCACCAAATGATTTTCCAATCTTTCAACAACGGACTGCGCCATGTGCATCCTCCTAAATATATCATTTCAATTTCGCCAAAAAAGGCCATACCCCCTAATTATACCACACCCAACAACGAAAATCCATACTTTTCTAAAATTTTTCCCGACTTTTTCTAAAATTTTCCTAATACCCGGCGAAAAAAATTAATAAATCCATCATCTATTTCATCAGGATTCCATTTATTTGCGTAATCGTCTATATCGAAATAATATTTGCCGCTGGCTATTTCCACCGAAATGCTATCCAGCGGAAAACCTTCATTGCGGATATGGTGGGGCTTTGCCACCATATAAAAACGGTGGCCGGAAATATCATCGCCCATATATTCATAAATTTCGCCATTTGCCAAAATTAGACAAACGGCATTTTTATATCGCGCAGTCATTTTGCCGCCCATCTCCGCCGCTAAGGCGGAATAATAGGCGATAGCATCATCATCGCTCATATAATCGCCAATCCCCCGCACATTCACCCCGGGCTGGCGGCTATCCTCCAGCTCGTCAATAAAAAGCCCGCTATCACAGGAAAAAACAGGCCTCTGCAATGCCTGAAAATATGCCAAAGCCTTTATCCGCGCATTTTCCAAAGGACTAGCCCCTATTTCAGGAATAGCAAAATCCACCGCGCCAATATCGCCCAATCCCAAAATCTCCAGCCCCAAAGAGGCATCCTTCCCCAGCCGCATCTGCATAGCCCTCAATTTACTTTTATTGGTAGTGCCAAATATTAGCTCCACTAATAACCCACCCTAAAATACCGAATATTTAATTTCGCCCAATGGCATGTCTACCAAATTGTAGCATAAAATTATCCATAAAGCAAGAAAAACTATTGCCAATTGGCTGGAAATGTGGTTTAATAGTAAAGGGGTGAATAAGATGCCCGAATATTTTTTTCATGACATGATTTTTAGTTGGGATGAAAACAAGGCGAATTCAAATATGCGCAAACATGGCATAACATTTCGAGAAGCCATGACGGTATTTAATGATAGCAATATTTTGTATATGTATGACGATGAGCATTCTGATGAAGAAGAACGCTTTGTCGTTCTTGGGATAAGCAAAGAAAGCAATTTACTTGTTGTTTGTCATTGCTATCGAAATAACGATACGATTATACGGATAATTTCCGCCCGAAAGGCTACCAATGCCGAAGGCAAAGACTATTGGAGGTGAGCATATGAAGGATGAGTATGATTTTTCAAAGGCGGTTCGCAATCCTCATTTTGCCGCAAAAATGAAGAATGGCTATACCGTAATAATTGAGCATGATGAACACGACGAAATAATCCGCGTAGAGCGAACTGTAAAAACAAAAGAACAAAAAGCAACGAAAATAATTTCTGTTAGAGGTGACTAAATGAATATTGTATTAGCATTGCTGGTGTTTACTGTGATTATTTTTGTTCATGAGCTGGGGCATTTTTTTGCGGCGCGGCGGGCGGGTATTTTGGTGGAGGAGTTTTCGATTGGGATGGGGCCGCGGCTTTTGAAATGGAAGCCCGGGGATACTATGTATTCGCTGAAGCTCTTTCCTATTGGCGGCTCGTGCATGATGCTGGGCGAGGATGAATCCGATGCCGAGCCAGACCCCCGCTCTTTTAATGCAAAGCCGGTTAAAAAGCGAATGGGCGTTATTTTGGCTGGGGCTATTATGAATTTTATTTTGGCCATAGTGGTGGGGATTTTGATTGCCAGCTTTAATCGTTTTCCCGAGGCGAGCGTGCAGGCTTTTACCGCCAATTCCGCTCTGGAGGCGGCGGGGGCGCAGGTTGGCGATAGGATTACCCGCATAAATGGGCGGCGCATCAATGTTTATGGCGATTTTATGCTGGAAATGCAAACCGCCGATGGTTCGCCTGTCGCCCTAGAGATTTTGCGGGATGGCCAGCGTTTTGATATCACCCTAAATCCCACCTATTTGCCTGACCCGGATGGCGGGCGGGGGCGATGGCTGGTGGGTTTTCATCCCGGCATTGGCCTAGGCGCGTTTAATCGTATCACCGAAACTGACCAATACGGCAACCCTCTGGATATCACCCAAATCCCCGGCGTGCGGCGACTAAATTTCGGCCAAAGCCTAGCGCGGGGCATAAACGAGGCGGTTTTTGCCAGCCGCAGCGTATTTTTCGTTTTGCGCCAGCTTTTCACCGGCCAGCTGGGGATGGATGTGCTAATGGGCCCTGTCGGAATTGTTGACGCCATAGGCGGCGGCACCGCCGCAAGCCTAGAGGTAGGCGTTTCCGCCGCCTTTTGGACAATAATGAATTTCGTCCTAATAATCTCCGCCAATCTAGGCGTCCTAAACCTACTCCCCATACCCGCCCTAGACGGCGGCCGCATGATTTTCCTAATTCTGGAAGCCATCCGCGGCAAACCCATAAAACCCGAGCGCGAAGGCATCGTCCATCTAGTCGGATTCGTTTTGCTAATGGGACTGGCGGTATTTATAGCGTATAATGATATTGTGCGGCTGTTTTAAAAATACCGCTAATATTGGAGAGTGAGCTAATGCAAAGAATCGCGATATCCGCGCATCGGCTTGAGGAATATGATTTGTGGAAACAAATCGGATTCGATAGCGTGATTTTGGGTTGGCGAGATGAAAACCGCAGAGAAAGACCCGGCAAAGTACGAGCGGTGGGTTTGTATATTGAAAATATTCATGCGCCGGATGTTGGTGCTGATAGTATTTGGATTGACGGATTGGATGGGGATGAATACACAAACAATTTATTGCAATCCATAGATGATTGCAAGGAGTTTGACATTCCAATTGTCGTTGCTCATATAAACAACGAATTCCACCACCCGCCGGTTAGCCGCATTGGCATAGAGCGGCTAAAGCGCGTTACCGAAAAGGCGGAAAGGCATAATATTAGCATTGCATTTGAAAACACATATGCAATCGACCACATACACGCTATTTTTGATGCGATTCCGTCAAATAAACTCGGTTTCTGTTTCGACGCCGGGCACAACCACTGCATGGCATCCAATCGCGATTTGCTTTTAGAATTTGGCGACCGCTTGCTGGCTATGCATTTAAATGACAATTTTGGCGCGGATTACATCGACCCCGCGCAACCCCTATACGAAAAAGGCACTAGCGAGCGAGGCATCCAGCTAGATTTGCATTTGCTTCCATTCGAGGGAACAATCGACTGGCCTTCAATCGCCCGCCAACTCAAACAAATCTCATTTAAAGGCGCGATTGCCTACGAGGGCACTGCACTAGGCACGCGGACGGTGGAAGAATTTTATACCACAGCATTTGAGCGATTGCAAAGGATTCGGGAAATGGTTAACCATGAAGCCAAACCAAGAGAACGCACATTGTAAAGGGCGGAAATAACTATACGCAAACAAAGGAGTTTTAGCATGAAATTTGAACACGCGCAAAAAGATTATCAATCTTACAATATTCCGCTTGCGAATCATCATCACAATAATGAAAAAAATGAATTAGGTAACAGGGAAATAGAATCCAAATTATTTTATGATAATAAAATGCGTGGGGTGTTTTTCAGTTACTCATACAATGGTATTTTGCGTGTCTATATTACCTTAGAAAATGATACGAGTTTATATAATGATGAAATTGCTTCTCTGTTGCGTTCATCTATTAACAAATGTAATGCTCCAAGCGGATTGCTTTGGGTGCGGAAAAAAACACCAAAGGTAATTGCATTTTTGGAAAATGAGTTTCTAATCACGCCAAGCGATGAATTGTTTTTTTACGAATCAACAACTTTTGTTATGCCCATCGCTAAATTTCAAAAAGAATACGCCAGTGGCATGCTGGAAATAAAACAATATGAGGACAGCTTTCTTGACGATTGTTTGAAGCTTTTTAATGAGGCAATGCTTTTCAAAATGCCTCCTCATTTTTATTTGGACGAGCGTGAACATTATTTTGAACAGCTTCGCTTTAATGCGGAAAATGTAGTATTTGAAACTTTTTGGAAGGATGATGAGTTAATTGGGTTATATTGGCTTTGTGATGAAGAAATTGATGTAATTGCCGTTTCAGCAAAACACCAGCGAAAAGGTTACGGTTCGCTAATATTAACAAGAGCTATTGAAAAGGCTTTTCAAACATCAAACAAGGAGTATGTTTGGTTGATAGCTTCCAACTTTAACGAAAAAGCGCATTCATTCTATTGCAAATACGGAATGGAAGCACAAAAACAAAATCGCTTATCTCGTATTGATAGCCCTATCAAGCTAGATATGCAAATGAGATTGGCTAGTGGCAATTAGGCGTTTGCAGCGTTATTTCCACCCTTTGCGGTGTGAGTTGTGTATGATTTTGTAGTATCCAAAATTACGGACGGTGAATGTTATGCAAAAGGGATATGAATACCGCCCGGCGAGTATTGAGGAGCTGGGGCGGCGGTGGGATAGGAATATTGCGGATAATGCGGGGGATGCGCGGTGGCGCGAGTGGAAGGATTTGGCTATTGCCAATAATATTGCCGGGAAGTCTCGGGCTTTTGTGGTGATGGATGGGGATGAGCCTATTGGCGAAGGCACTTTGGTGTATTCGCCTGATTTTGTTGAGATAAATGCGCTGCGGATTGATGCGGAATTTGAGGGGCGCGGGCATATCTCGGCTTTGCTGAAAGTGATGGAGCAATATGCCGCCGAGCAGGGCTATGGGCGCGCCAAAATCGGGGCTTCTGCCCATGAAACCCGAAATTTATCCATATATTTCCATTGGGGCTATACGGAATTTGATAAAGCCGAATATTCCGAAATCCCCGAGGAGGGCTTGGTTTTGTATTATTACAAAAATTTGTTAAAGAAATAACATCCAAAAGCCCAAAGCAAGAAATATTAGTGTTAATAGCAGGCTGAGGCCGGGAAATGCCCAAACCAGCACCATCCCGATTCCTGTCGAAAGCAATGCCAGCCCGCCTACTCGCCGCAGCTGCCCCGGCTTGATGCGTTTTTTACCCATGCATATCACCTCATGGAATTATATGCAGGGGAGATAGGATAATGCAGAAATTATTGGTACAAAATGGAAATTTTAAGGCGTGTTGCCACTCGTTTTTATTCCAAAGAGGAATCTCAATCCCGGTATTCGCTTGCATATCTCGTATGCCGCATAGGTCAATATAAAACTTGCCGCTATAATTAAAATAATTTGGGCAAATGCGTTTTCGGTAATCATAAAAACCCAGTATGCAACAACAATAACCCAGGATTGATGGAAAATATATACAGGAAATGAAGATGCTGTAAAATAGTCTGTTATATTGTTTCTAAAATTGCAATAATGCCTGCCAAGCCCCAAAATCGCCAAAATGGTAATCCATCCATAAAATGACTGGAAAATATCCAGGGCTAATTGCGGCGCGAAAAGATTGTCATTCATATTGAGATAAAACAAAAACATGCGACCTGCTAGGCAAGACATAGCGATGGCAAGCAAAGGGGCGCGGTATTTATCGAGCTTTTCTAATATGGCATCCGCGGATAAAAATAAATACCCCAAAATAAAATACCCGAAATACCGCCCTGCGCTATGCCCAATATCCAAAATGGGGGTTAGCGCAAGGGGTATGGCGAACATGGCTATTAGCAAAATCAATGGGGTTTTACTCATGTCGACTGCTCTCTTTTTGCAGACAATCATGATTGGTAGCGCAATCATAGAGATTGCAAACAAAAACAACAAAAACCATAAATGCGCGGGTGTAAATCCGCCTCTAGTGCCTGTCAGGTCTGTAGGGCCTGTGAAAAACAGCACATATTGGTAGAAATACCCTCCCGCAAAATCATTATGGAAACGCTCCGCAATATATGTTTGCGCGGGAACAACAAGCAAAATCCCCGCAATCAATGGGATTAACAATTTTGCGACACGCTCTTTTGCGTATTCGAGCGGCGTCCTTTTTTGCAATGCGAAATAAGAGCTTATGCCGGCCAGGCAAAATAATAGCGGCATAAACCATGGGGATAGCGCGGAAATAAACGCCGATGTTGCAAAAATACTTTGCCCCTCGATATAAAAATCCTCGCCCCACGCATTGTAAATCATAAAAGTGTGGTACGGAATTAAAATCAATATACAAATCCACCGAATATTGTCAATATAGCTTTTCCGCAAAATAGAACACTCCTAAACATGAATTATTCCCGCAATTGGGCGGCGTGGGCGGTGGTTAGGGCAGCGAGGATTTTTTTGATAGGGCGGTCGGCGTCTTGGTCGGTTAGGGTGCGGTCTTCGGCGCGGAATGTCATGCGTAGGGCAACGGATTTGTGGTTTGGCGGGATATTTGCGCCGCGGTAGACGTCGAAAAGGCGGGTTTCGCATAGGTGCTTGCCCCCGGCGGCCTTGATTTCGGCGATAATGGCCGCGGCGGGGACGCTCTCATCCACGATAATCGCGATATCCCGCGTGATTGCGGGGAATTTTGGCTGGGGGGTAAATGTTTTGGTGGGTTTGCCAAAATTATCCAGCGCATCCATATATAGGATGGCCAAATGCGCCTCGCCGCCGATTTCATAGGCATCGCAAACCGCCGGATGAACCGCCCCCAGCCAGCCGATAACCTCATACCCAAAAACAATCTCGGCGGCCTTGCCCGGGTGCAAATAGGGGATGGCGGTGGCGCGATAGTCGGCCTCTATGCCAAAAATTTCCAAAAGCTCCTCTATATCCCCTTTGATTTCCAAATAATCGCCGTCGATTGCCCCCAGAGTCAGGATTTCCTGCTCCATTGGGGTATCTCTTTTTGTGTAAATTTTGGCAATCTCGAATAGTGCGGCATGGTCGTTTCGCCGATTGGAATTTAGCCCCAAAGCCGCCAGCATAGCCGGGGCGGTGGTTGTCCGCATAATTGACAAATCTTCGCCAAGGGGATTTGTGATGCGGATGGGGTCGTGGTTTAGCATTAGTTTTTCTAATGCGCGAGGGCTTTCAAAGGCATAGCTCAAAGCCTCGCAATAGCCCATAGCCACAATGGAATTTTTTACCATCGCTTCCAAATTTTGCCGGGGCGTTTTAATGCCCATGGTAGCTAGGGTTGGCAGGGTTGGGGCGATATTGTCATAGCCGAAAAGCCGGCCGATTTCCTCGGCAATATCGGCCTCGCCCTCGATATCCGCCCGCTCGGGGGGCACAATCGCGGCTGTGCCTAGGGTATGGATGCCCAGCCGCTTTAGCAGCTCCGCCATATGCGCCGCGCTAATATCCGTGCCCAGCAGGCGGTTAATCGTATCAGTATCGTATGAAACCGGGCGAGCGGCGCGGGGAGCAGGATAATTATCGGGCATGCCCCGGCAAATCCGCCCACAGCCTAGCTTTTGCACCAAATGAGCCGCGCGATTTGCGGCCAGCTCGGATAAATGGGGCGATAGGCCTTTTTCGTATTTGGCGGAGGAATCCGTCCGCATCCCCAGCTTTTTCGCGCTTTGGCGGATATTGCCGCCGCGGAAATTCGCCGATTCAAATAAAATCGCCGCCGCCCCCTCGGTCACTTTTGAAAACTCGCCGCCCATAATTCCCGCGATTCCTATGGCTTTTTGCGGGTCGGCAATCACGAGCATGGTGGGGTCTAAATCCCGCTCATTGCCATCTAGGGTGGTGATTTTTTCGCCCTCGGCGGCATTGCGCACAATGATTTTCCCATCCGCGACCGCGCTCAAATCAAAGCCATGCATGGGTTGGCCAAATTCCAGCATCACATAATTTGTGATATCCACAATATTATTCACAGGCCGCAAACCCGCCGCCACCAGCCGCATCCGCATCCAAACCGGGCTAGGCTCGATTTTGACATTTTTTGCCACACGCGCTGCATAGCGCAAACACAAATCAGGATTGCTAATATTTATCTCAATCATATCGGCCGCTAATTCTTCCAAATCATCGGCGACGGTCATATCGGGCAATAATAGCGGCTTATCATATATCGCCGCCGCCTCGCGGGCAATCCCGACAATAGAATAACAATCCGGCCGATTGCTTGTCAATTCAAATTCCAAAACATCCTCTAAAATCCCCAAAATCGGCCGCGCATCCGCGCCGAGCGGCTGGGGTTTTGCAAAAATATAAATCCCATCCTCCGGCGCCTCAGGAAATTCGGCGCGGCTATAGCCCAGCTCCTCGATAGAGCAAAGCATCCCCTCGCTATTTTCGCCGCGAATCTTGCCCCGCTTGATTTTCAGGTCATTTGCGAGGCTCGCGCCATGGAGGGCGACCGGGATATATGCCCCCTCGAAAACATTGGTCGCCCCGGTGATTATCTGCACCGGCTCGGCCGCGCCTATATCCACAATGCAAACAACAAGCTTGTCCGCATTGGGATGCTGTGTAATCGTATCAATGCGCCCCACCACCACATTTGTGATTTCCGCCCCCATATGCTCGATAGCCTCAACCTTGTTACCCGCCATGGTCATATCATGGGCAAATGCGGCAATATCAACATCTATATTCACATATTCTTTCAACCACGAAAAAGGAATCTTCATAATAACCTCCTAAAACTGCTGTAAAAATTTAACATCATTTTCAAAAAACAGCCGCAAATCGGGAACGGCAAACCGCTGCATAGCCAGCCGCTCCAGCCCCATGCCAAAGGCAAAGCCGGAATACACGGCCGGGTCTATCCCGCTCATATCAAGGACGCGCGGATGCACCATCCCGCAGCCCAAAAGCTCAATCCAGCCCTCGCCCCGGCAAACGCGGCAATGAGCATCTTTCCCGGCGCAAACAAAACAAGACGCATCCATTTCGGCGCTAGGCTCGGTAAATGGAAAATAATGGGGGCGGAATCGCACACGGGTATCGCCGCCGAAAAGCTCGCGGGCAAAGGCCAGCAGAGTGCCTTTTAAATCGCCCATGGTCAGGCCGCGGTCGATAACCAGCCCCTCGCATTGGTGAAAAACTGGGGTATGGGTGGCATCGGCCTCGTCGGCGCGAAAGGTTTTGCCCGGGGCGATAATGGCTATTGGTAAATTTTGACAATTCGCTTCCATCGTCCGCACCTGAACAGGGGAAGTTTGGGTACGCAAAACAAAACCGCCCTCGGTGTAAAAAGTGTCGGAATCCCCGCGCGCCGGGTGTTCTGGCGGGATATTCAGCGCATCAAAATTATAATAATTTGTTTCGATATCGGGCCCCTGGGCGATTTTATAGCCCATGCCCATGAAAATCGCGATAATATCATTCATAATCAACGACATGGGGTGCAAACGCCCGCGTTTGCGGCGTTTGCCGGGCATGGTGACGTCGATTCGCTCGTTTGCCAGCCGCGCCGATAAAGCCGCGGCGGCCAGCTCGCTTTTTCGCGCCTCCATGGCGGCCTCTAGCTCCTGCCGCACTTGGTTTACAGCCGCGCCAAAGGCGGGTCGCTCCTCTGCCGCCATGCCGCCTAGCTGTTTCAATAATCCCGTAAGCTCGCCCTTTTTTCCAAAAATTGCCACCTTGCAATCTTCCAAGGCGCGCAGCCCATCCGCCGCGGCAAAATCCGCCAAAGCGCGGTTTTTCAAATCCGTTAATTGTCCACTCATTTTTGCCCTACCTCTCCTCAAATTTCCATTTATTGTCATTATGATAAATCATCAGCCCGCTCATTCCGCCATCTATCACGAAATTTTGCCCGGTGATAAATCCGGCTTTGTTATTATCGCACAAAAACAGTGCCATTTCGGCGATGTCGCGCGGTTTGCCTATTCGCCCCGCGGGATGCTGGGCGGAATCCGCGGCGGTATGCACGGCGGCGGGGTCGTTTTCAATCCAGCCGGGGCTAATGGCATTTACCCGCGCCACACCCGCCAAAGATGCCGCCATGGCATGGGTTAGCGCGAGCAGCCCGCCCTTTGCGGCAGAATAGCTCTCGGTATCGGGCTGGGATTGATTTGCACGGGTGGATGCGATATTGCAAATAGCCGCCCCCAGAGCCAGTTTGCCGCTATTTCGCAAACTATTCACAATATAATAAGGCGCGACCAGCCCCACCTGCAAAACATACAAAAAATCCGAATACCCACACCCGCTCAAAAGCCCGCGCCGGCTAATGCAAGCATTATTCACCACAATATCCACAGGCGAATCTAGCCCCCGCGCAAAATCATCCAAAAACGCGGCATCCCCAATATCCCCGCAAACAAATTCAATGCCGCCGCCAAGCGACTTTGCGCCCGATTTATCAATATCAATCACAACAACCCGCGCCCCGGCATCCGCAAATGCGCGAGCAATAACCCGCCCTATCCCATTTGCCCCGCCGGTAACAATAGCGGTTTTATCAGCAAAACAAATAAAAATCCCCTCCGGTAGTTTTCTATTATTATACCAGATTTTGGCGAAATGTCAACCTCTTATGGATTGCTTGACTAATCAAAAAATTTTTGCTATAATGGATTTAGTAAATTTTGGGGGTGGATTATGGGGCGGATTATTTCGGTGGCAAATCAAAAGGGCGGCGTGGGCAAAACTACGACTGCCATCAATTTGTCGGCTTGTTTGGCCCAGGCGGGAAAGCGGGTTTTGACTATTGATTTCGACCCTCAGGCAAATACTACCAGCGGGCTGGGAATTGACAAATATTCCCTGGAAAAAACTGTCTATAAACTTTTGCTGGGCGAGGTGCGGCTGGATGAAATCATACAGCCGACCATGGTAGAAAATCTCGATTTAGCCCCTACAAATATGGAGCTGGCCGGGGCGGAAATCGAGCTAATCACCGTGGCCGAGCGGGAATACATACTAAAACGGATTTTGGCTGATGCAAAATATTTATATGATTTTATTTTGATTGATTGCCCGCCCTCGCTAAATATTTTGACAATAAATGCCATGACCGCCTCTGATACGGTGCTAGTGCCTATTCAATGCGAATATTTCGCGCTTGAGGGGCTGACCCAGCTGATGTATACTATCGAGCTAATCCAAAAGCGGCTAAATCGGCGGCTGGAGCTAGAGGGTGTTGTTTTTACCATGTTTGACCCCCGCACCAATCTTTCCATGGAGGTGGTCGAGGAGGTTAAGCTGCATTTGAAAAAAAATATCTATCGTAGCATAATTCCGCGCAATGTGCGCCTGAGCGAGGCCCCCAGCCATGGCAAACCCATCACCCTATATGATGGCAAAAGCAAGGGCGCAGAGGCATATATTTCCTTGGCGGCAGAGGTTATAAATCGTATTTAAGGAGAATGACAAATGAAAAATAAAATGGGACGGGGATTGAGTGCTTTGATTTCGGCATCCGAGGGGTATGAGGCCGCGGCGGATGATGGTGGAATTTTGTTTGTTGACATAAATCGGATAGAGCCTAATCCAGAGCAGCCCCGCAGGCATTTTGATGAGGGGGCTTTGCTCGAGCTTTCCGAGAGCATTGGCGAATTTGGCGTTATTCAGCCGCTGATTGTGCGGCGGGATGGCGAGGCCTATTTTATTATCGCCGGCGAGCGGCGGTGGCGAGCGGCCAAAATGGCGAAACTGGCCGAGCTTCCTGTGATTGTGCGTGAATATGATAATATGGCGGCGGCGCAGATTGCGCTGATTGAAAATGTGCAAAGAGAGGATTTAAACCCGATAGAGGAGGCCGCAGGATACGAGCGGCTTTTGACGGATTTTGATATGACGCAGGAAACCCTAGCAAAGCGAATCGGCAAAAGCCGAAGCCATATCGCAAATCTGGTGCGGCTTTTGCGGCTAGATGAGCGGGTTTTGGCTATGCTGACGGCTGGCGACATTACCACCGGACATGGCAAAGCCCTGCTGGCAATAGAAGACAACGACTGGCAATACCGCCTAGCCACCGAAATCACCGAGCGCGGCCTAAATGTCCGCCAAGCCGAGGCTTTGGTAAAATCTTCCCAAACCAAAAAACCCGAGGCCACCCCCCCTACCCCACCGCCCACATCCCACATCCAGCGCGACCTACAATCCGTCCTAGGCACGCGCATCAACATCAAACCCCTAAAAAACGGCGGCCGCATAGAAATAGACTATTTTTCACAAGACGATTTAGACCGTATTGTTGAATTAATTAAAAAATAATATGGTGACATTTCTTAGCCATCGCTATGTATTATTTTGATGTCTGTTTTTTGTCATATTTCGTTGAATCTTGGTAGCCGCACTTTGTGCATTTGGTGATTTGATTAAATACTGGGAAGCACCAGCCACTATCGTTAAATAATCGCCGGAAGTGCTTACGCTTGTGATTTGACTATATGATAATCTAAAGTCGGCAAGATTTGAAATAGTATCTGGATTATGTAAATCAGCACCAATCGCTCCGACTTGACCCTTTCCGCGGACGGATTCATCCTCAACACTAATCTCTGAAGCAGCGCCCAATTGAGAGTGATGTTTTGTTGTAGCAAGAATTTGCCAAAGAACTAAAATGCCTATACCAACGACAGCAATTATTATCGGCGTCCAATTGGTTCTCCCAAGCATTTGATACGAAGGTATCTGGCCTTGTATAGGATTTATAAGGTTTGGTGGCAGAGTAGCAAGCAAAATTCCGCATTGAATTAAAATACCTCTCACATAAGTTTTCATAATATCCTCCTGATTTTTTGTCTTTAATTAATTTTAACCTATTTCAGGTTAAATGTCAATAACCTATTTCAGATTACCTTACAATTGAGTGAGGTGATTTTTTATGTATAGAAGAATTCGGGATATGAGAGAGGATAGGGATTTAACCCAGCGCGAAATGGCGGCTGTTTTAGATATGTCGCAAACCGGATATTCAAAATACGAAACAGGGGAAAACGATATTCCTACATCAATACTAAAAAAGCTTGCATTATTTCATAATGTGAGCACTGATTATATATTGGAGCTGACTGATAATCCTAATTCGTTTAGAATCAACAAACCGAAATGTCAATAGGACATTTCGGTTTGTTTTGATACCGGCATTAAGATTATTCCTCGTCTTCTTCCTCGTCATCGTCATCTGATGAGAAATATAAAATATCTCCATCATCGCCCTCAATCGCCCATTCTTCTTCATTTTCCTTTTTGCCCTTCATGATTTCGACAATGGCGACGATTGTGGCCAATACAGCAAAAACGGCGATTAAAATCGCGATTACCTTGAAAGCGGTCATGCCGCCTCCGCATTTCCCTTTTTTCTTCATGAAAACAACTCCTTCACATATTAGGCTATGTAATAATAGGGATTCCGATTGAAAAACGGCTTTGAAGGAGGGCTATCAAAAATTGCGAAGCGCAATTTTTGATTGGTTTTGCCCGACGCGCAAAGACGATTTTGAAACGGAATTGCTATAACATAGCACACATAACCGCCCCTATGTTAAACGGCGGAACGCTTTTTCTGATTTGGCGCGGTTTCTGAGAGTTTCGTATTCATTATATGCGCGCAAAATTATTTGTTTCTCGTCGTGAAATTTTAGCAAATGATAGGCCTCGTGCTTTTTATAATATCCGGCATCCAAAAAATATTCCTCTGATTGGGGTTTACAAAAAAAGGAATCTGCCCCCATCAAATACCAATGCACCGTTTTATTTACCATATCCTGACTGCCGCGAAAAGTATATTGAGTTTTGCCAATATATTTTAAAATCCTGGCATTTGCGCGGGTTTCCTCTCGCACCTCGCGGGCGGCGGTTTGGTGAAAACCCTCATCCCCCTCAACCTGCCCTTTAGGCAAAACCCAGCCCACATATTTGCCATTTTGGTTTTTATACAACAAAAGCACCTTTCCGCGATGAATCACAACACCCCCACAACTAACGGCATCCATCATAAAAACCGCCTCCGGGATTAAAATAGCTTGTACCACTAATTCCATTATACACCTATTTTCAAATTTTATCAAGTACAAATTTACCATTTTTTACGACAGATTTTTATTTCCGAAAAATAAACAAATATTCGTGCGCAAGCAACAAAAAATTATATTTCACGCTATTGGTTTTCCAAAACCCCGTAGCCTTGCAATTGTGCTGCTCTTTGATGATAATTTCCTTTAAGGTGAAACCGACGCTCTCGAAAATCTTCATAACATCGAATGACATCGGGATAACACAGCCCTTTTTGCGTGTGTCACCCATTAAAATGGCGCAGAATTTCCCTGCTTTAAGGACACGATAACATTCCTCAGCTACAGGCTTCATCTGCTCCAAAAAATCCTTCACGTTAAAATGAGATAAATCCCCATCAATTCCATCACTATATTGGACAATATTGGCATATGGCGGATGAGTGCATATAAAATCTATGCCTTCGTTGGGAACAAAATATAAATTTCTGGCATCGCCTTGTTTTATGTAAGCTTGCCCACCATTTTCCCGCTCAAATGCTGTTTTTTCACGACAACGCTCAAGGGCTTTTGGATTTATGTCTACACCAATAATATTTCGATTTAGCAATTTTGCCTCTACAAGGGTAGTGCCGCCACCAACGAATTGATCCAAGACCAAATCGCCCTCGCATGAATATCGCAATAATAAATTGCGAGGGATATACGGGGACCAATTTCCACGATACTTTGCATCATGGGTTGCCCAATTTCCGCGTTGCGGAAAACTCCACACGGTGTTCATTTCCAGCTCAAAATCCTCTGGCTCCCATTTTTTTATCTTCATACAAAAATCCTGCTCATCACTCCGCCTTCTAAATCAGATATGCTGTAGATATGCTCCATTGCGCCAAAGGTTTCTGCAAGATTGTTTTTGGCGTTGTTCCAGCCTTTACCATCCGTAAACCACACAAACTCAAACCCCTTGATGTTTTTGGACTCGAGGGCAATGTTTTTGTAGCTCCTAGCCGTTTCATTAAGCTTTGATCCACTGCTGGCATAGAAATTGGTTTCTATGCCAAAAATACTCGTATTAGTTTTAACGACAAAATCAAATCTTTTCACAGTTTTGCCCTGATTGGTTAGCGTAGATAAGTCGATGACCCATTTGACTTCTATATCGCTAATTTTCATTTCTTTGAAATATGTTGCATCTTTTACTAATCCAGCCTTTGTCAAGAATGATTCTACAAGATTTTCCATCAAATGACCGCCACGATTTTTTCGACCGTTAGAATCAAGCCCTGTTTCCACCCCTGTAGCATAATCAGCCAAATTGCTAATAAGGTGTTTCGATAGCAAATCAAACAAGCCTGTCCGCCGCATAAACACCTTGTATTGCTCTGCAGAGTAATTGGCTTTCTTAAAATTATATTTGAATTCCCCATCTTCATCAATGATGTAAATCTCATTTTCACGCACAGCCAAAAGTAAAGGTATGCACTTTAGTGTTTCTGGATAGCGACTAATAATCGCATCAAAATCAGCCTCAATATTATCTGAACCAATCAGGGAATTGAGGATATTTAATTCCACCTTAATTTTATCCACATTTTTGTGAACCTTCTCAAAGTCTGCATAATAAGCATAGTTTGATATGCTCTCCTTAAAACCCGAGAGCCATTCTGTAAAATCACGCATATGGCCATGCCCCCTATCTACCATTTGCGATAAGCAATTCACCAACCTTGCCACGCTTTGCACCATTGGAATTGATTGCTCTGCTCGCCTGAATTCTCGAAATTTTATGTGCCGCATAAAGCTTGTCAAAAAAATCATCTTGCTCATCGACATTTTTTGGATCTGAATTGCTGGCAACAATATATGCTCCTCGCTCGCTCATGCCATCTATAAAAGAGGCGAGTTCCGTTTGGGCATTATCATCAAATCCATTCTGGGCGTAGGCGGTGAAGTTTGCCGTCTGGGTTAGTGGGCGATATGGCGGATCGAAATAGGCGAAGGTGCTAGCATCTATAAAATCGGAAGCCAGCTTGTAATCGCCACAAACAATTTCAACGGCGCGAAGTTTTTCCGAAACAGAGCGCAGATTGACTGCATCGCATATGGAAGGATTTTTATAGCTACCCTGCGGAACATTAAAACCACCCTTGGCATTTACCCTATACAACCCATTAAAGCAAGTGCGATTTAAGAATATAAACAAAGCCGCCAATTCCAGCGACTTATCATTGCTTGATTTTAACGAGTTAAACCTGTCACGCTTGTTGTAATAAATTTCCTTGCGAGTGTCGGTATTTGCCGATAAATATTCATTTTCAATCTCAAACAAAACATCTATCAGTCCGTCAACAGAGCTCTTGATAGTCGAATATGTATGAATTAATTCTCGATTCGCATCACTAATATAGACCGCATCAAGAGTGCAATTATTCAGCACATCAAATAACACTGCGCCGCCACCAACAAAAGGCTCTGCGTACTTATTTATCCCTCTGCCCAAATTGGCGGGATACTTTTTCCTTATTTCCCCCAACAATTGCCCTTTGCCACCAGCCCATTTCACAAATGGTTTGGATATGCAAAGGGGCGAGTTTTTGCTCATAACATCTCCCCCCAAAGCCCTTTCTGCATTACAAAGCCATTATATCATAAAATCATGGCTAAATCAAGTTAATTTGTTGAATTCTGGGAAAAATCGTGGTATAATATTTTTATGATTTGCGAGGGGGGCTGGGTTTTGGAGAGGATTTTGATTGTGGATGATGATAGGCATATTGCCGAGCTGATTGGGCTGTATTTGGATAAGGAGGGGTATGAAACCCGGGCGGTGTATGGGGGTCGGGCGGCGGTGGCGGCTTTTTTGGAATTTGCGCCTGCGCTGGTTTTGCTGGATTTGATGCTGCCCGAAATGGATGGGTATGAGGTTTGTGGCGAGATTCGCAAAATGTCGGCCGTGCCTATTATTATGCTCACTGCGAAGGGTGAGGTTTTTGACCGGGTGGCCGGGCTGGAATTGGGGGCGGATGATTATATTGTGAAACCCTTTGAGCCAAAAGAGCTGGTGGCGCGGGTTCGGGCGGTTTTGCGGCGGTCTGTGCGACCAGAGCCCGTCACCGAGCAAATGGTGTATCCAAATATTGCCATTTGCCCAACCACTTATACCGTGACATACCATGGCCAAATTTTGGAGCTGCCCCCAAAGGAATTCGAGCTTTTGCATTTTTTTGCCACCCACCCAAATCAGGTTTTTACCCGGGAGCAGCTGCTAAATAATATTTGGGGCTATGATTTTTTTGGGGATGCGCGCACCGTGGATGTGCATATAAAGCGGATTCGCGAGAAATTGCTAAAAGATGATGCATGGGGGATAAAAACCGTTTGGGGAGTTGGTTATAAATTTCATGTTTAAATCGCGCTCAATTACAACAGTGCAATTTATGGCCTTTGCCGGGGCGAGCCTGATAATTTTCGCCCTGCTGGCGGCAGCTTTGAGCCAAATGCTGGAAAATTTTTTTGTAAACCAGACTGTGAATTCTTTGATTAGCCAGGGGCGGGAAATCGCCGAATCATATGCCCGCGCCGAAATCGCCCCCACCCCCTGGCACCGGGAATCCGCCCTAAATCAGGTGCGGGAGGATATGCTCACAATCCATAATCTGCTGGGCGCCAGCTCCTTTATCCTAAATGCCGAGGGGCTTATTTTTGCGCGCACTACTGATTTGGCCGCCATTTCCCCCGGCGAGCAAATCACCGACCCCACCCTGCTGGCGGTTTTCGCCGGGGATACGATTGTTTTGCGGGCGGATGGGGGGATTTTTGGGCAAAGTGTGGTTAGCGTTGGCTATCCGGTTTTTTTGGGCGGCGAGGCCATTGGCGCAATTTTTATGAATGCGCCCATGGCCGATATTTTGCGCACAAATGCCGCCGCCATGCGCCTTATCCTAATCAGCCTGCTGGTGACTTTGGTGCTGACTTTTATTTTGGTATATTTTACCAGCCGCACAATTTCTCGCCCAATAAAAACCATAGGCGATGCGGCGGCGCAGGTGGCCGCGGGGGATTTTGCCCGGCGGCTGGATATTCGCGGGCCGGCGGAAATTGGCCAGCTGGCCGCGAGCTTTAATAATATGGCCGCCTCGCTATCGGCTTTTGAGGATGGCAGAAGGCGGTTTATCGCCGATATTTCCCATGATTTGCGCACCCCCCTCACATCCATGGGCGGTTTTTTAACAGCCATGCTAGATGGCACAATCCCCGAGGAAAACCGCGAGCGATATCTAAAAATAGTTTTGGCGGAAACCCACCGCCTAACGGATTTGGCAAACGATATTCTCGATATTAGCAAAATGAATACCACCCCTCAATTACGCATAGAGGATTTTGATATTTTAGACAAAATAAACCAAACCTGCGCCGCATTTGACGCGGCTATTTCCGCAAAAAATATCGAGCAAATACTGGATTTAGGCGATTTGCCGATTATTGTGCGGGCGGATTCCAGCATGATAGGCAGGGTTTTGCACAATCTTTTGGATAATGCCGTCAAATTTACCCCGGATGGCGGCAAAATCAGCATTTCTCTGCGCCCCGAGGCGGAAAAAGTCCACATCAGCATTTCTGATACAGGCATAGGCATTTCCGAAACCGACCACCCCCATATTTTTAATCGTTTTTACAAAGCCGATTCCTCCCGCGGCAAACAGCCCGGCTCTGGCCTAGGTTTGGCCATTGTCCACGATATCCTAAAAGCCCACAATCAAAATATCACCCTAGCCAGCACCCCCGGCAAAGGCAGCGAATTCAGCTTTTCTCTAAAAACAAAGTTAGTGTGAATAAAACCTTTAAGACCGGGTTGGGTTATGGATATCCGCGACCGCGTAGGGGCGGCCAATGGCCGCCCAATGTTCGCAGTCGATATATTCGGTTATCGCGGATTTGTAAAAGGCGGCCAATGGCCGCCCCTACGTCGATGCGAATATCCACGCCCGGCAAAGATTTGTCATTGCAATTTATGAAATTGTGTGATATAATTTTTTTAACATAAGATTCTGGAGAAGGATGGAGGTTTCAACATGAAAATCAAAATTAGGAGCAAAATTGTTGGTGGGCTGGCGTGTATTTTTTTGCTGGCGGCGGCGCTGGGGCTGTATTCGATTGTGACCGTTTACCAAATCAATTCGATGCAGCAGGAAATCGATTTGCTAACCGAGCTGAGTGACGAGGTTGTTGGTTTGGTTCGCGCCCATGATATTTGGCGGTATAATTTTGTGTATGCCCTGCTTTTTGATGCACCTTTTGGCGGGGGGATAAATCCCCATGTGTGTATTTATGGAAACTGGCTATCGGCCGGGCGCGATGGGCTGGTTGATGATGCTACTGTGCGGCAGCTGGTTGCGGCTATTTGGCAGCCCCATTATGATTTGCATGTGCAGGGCGGGCGGGCTATGCAGCTGCGCGAGGCCGGCGATATGGAGGGGGCTATGGATTTGGCGCATAATGTGGTGCATCCCGCTGCCGCCGAATCCACCCGGCTCATTAGCCTATTGAGCGATAGATATCGCGAAATGCGCGATGATATTATGGATGATTTGGATGCGCTGGTTGGGCAGGCGCAAATGGTGGCCGCTGTTATGATGATTGTGGCTTTGTTTGCGTTTTTGATTATCAGCGGTTTTGTTACCCGCAGCATTTTGCGGCCTATTCGCAAGCTGATTGGGGTTGCGGGGGAAATCCGGCAGGGGCGGTTTAATTTCAATCGCTCGGCGGATTTTGCCAATGATGAAATCGGCACGCTAACCACCGATATGTATGGCATGGCCGATTCTATTTCCGAGATTTTAGACGAGCTAAACTCCAGCAATCATCAGTTTAATGTGCTGGGAAATGTGGCATATAGGCCAAATCCGGATAAATTTGAAAATGCCTATCGCGAGGTTGTTGGCACAATGAAAAGCGCGCTCGACCACCATACCGCAGATATCGAAACCACAATGAAAATGATGAATTCCATAGTAGAGGGCAATTTTGACGAACAAATCAAAGATATGCCCGGCGGCAAAATCGTTTTGCCCCAGACTATTCGCGGTTTGGTGGATACTCTAAAAAGTTTTGAGCAGTCTGTTTCTCATTTAACAAACGCCGCCAGCAGAGGGCAATTTAATGAAACAATCGATATTTCCAAATTCCGGGGCAGCTGGCTTGCTTTGGGTGCTGGGCTAAATGATTTGATGGATGCCGTTGAAAAGCCGCTTGCTTTGATTGAGGAAAATGTCGGGCGGATGTCGCGTGGGGATTTTGCTAAATTGGAGGGCGATTTTAGGGGGCGTTTTGCGGCCGTACGGGATGCCTGCAATCGCACAAATGAAATCACATCATCATATATCGACGAAATCGCCGATGTTTTGGGCCAAATGGCCACGGGCGACCTCACCCGCGAAATCCGCCGCGATTTTATCGGCTCATATGCCCCGATTAAAACCGCGCTGGATACGATTTTAAAATCGCTAAACCAGATTATGTCCGAAATCCAAAGCGCGTCGGCGCAGGTGGTTTCCGGCAGCGACCAAATCGCCAAATCATCCATGATTTTGTCGGAGGGGTCGAATAAACAGGCCTATGCCATCGAGCAGCTGAGCCAAATCGCTGGGGATATCAATGAAAAGGCCGTCGAGGCCACAAATAATGCGGCCACCGCCAGCGAGAGCGCGGCGCGTTCGCAGGATTTCGCGCGCACAGGTGGCGAGCGGGTGCTATCCATGGAGCAGACCATGGGCAAAATCAAGGATTCCAGCGAAAACATCGCCCAGATTTTAAATGTGATTACATCAATCGCATTCCAAACCAATTTGCTGGCTTTAAATGCCTCTGTTGAGGCGGCGCGGGCGGGCGAGCATGGGCGGGGTTTTTCCGTTGTTGCGGACGAGGTGCGGGTTTTGGCTACCCGCAGCCAGCAATCCGCCGCCGACACCTCCGCCATTGTTGTCGAAGACAACAAAAACGTGGAGGAGGGCATGACCGCCGCCAATCAGGTAGTCGCCGCATTTGAAACCATCGCGGGCAATATCCGCGAGGTGGCCGAGCTAATCACCCAAATCTCCGCCATCTCCCAGCAGCAAACCAAATCCATCACCCAAATGAACACCAGTGTAGACGAAATCAACAAAGTAGTAATCAGCAACTCCTCCCTAAGCCAAGAATCCGCCGCCGCCGCCCAACAACTAAACAGCCAAGCGGAGCTACTCCGGGAAAAGGTGTCGTATTTTAAAACGCGATGAGTAGCTAGTGATAAGTGATAAGTGATAAGTTAAAAACCAGCCGCCTTGTCCGGGGGGCTGGTTTTGGGTTTTAGAATGGGCTTGGTAGAAATGATACAAAGGAGGATTGCGCAATGCGGACAATACAGCTCGACTCCGAGCAGCAGGCTGTGTTTGAATTTATGGAATCATCAGCCGAAAATATTTTTGTTACAGGAAAGGCCGGAAGCGGAAAATCGGTACTGCTTAGGCATTTTGTCGAAAATACATGCAAAAGCGTTATTGTGCTTGCTCCTACGGGGCTTGCCGCTATTCAGGTTGGCGGCCAGACGATTCATTCTTTTTTTGCCTTTGGCTTTTCCTCCCTCGACCCCGATGAGGTTGTGATAAACGCAGATACCGCGAGAATCCTCAATAATATTGATGCGTTTATTATAGACGAGATTTCGATGGTTCGCGCTGATGTGATGGAGTGCATCAGCCGCAAATTTCAAATCGCCCGCAAAAATAAACTGCCATTTGGCGGGGTGCAAATGATTGTTTTTGGCGACCTATACCAGCTGCCGCCAGTGGTGGCAAGCATTGATATAGCAAAATATTTAGAAAATCGATTTGGCGGCCCTTTCTTTTTCAATGCCCCCGCCATCCGCGATGCAAAGCTCCAAAAGCGCGAGCTAACAATCATCCACCGCCAAAAGGAGGCATCATTTCAAAATCTACTAAACCTCATCCGCGAGGGAAATGCGACGGCCGAGGTATTGTCGGCAATCAATTCCCGCCACAATTTGCCCATCCCCTGCGATGGAATTTTGACCCTAACCACAACAAACAAAATAGCCGACGAGGTAAACAAAAGCAAATTGTCCGCGCTGCCCGGCAAAGAGCATATTTTTCACGCCCAAATGGATGGCGATGTTAGCCAAATAAAAGGCCAGCTCGATAATGCTCTGCGCCTGAAAATCGGCGCGCAGGTGATGATGCTCAGAAATGACATGCAAAAACGCTGGGCAAACGGAACTCTGGGCGAGGTGGTAGGTCTATCCGCCGATGAAATAAAAATCAAAATAGACGATTCAATATACGACATAAAACAGGCAAAATGGGAGGCGATTGAGCATTCATACAATGCGCAAACAGGCAAAATAACCAAGGAAACCGTGGGCGAATATGTCCAGTATCCCCTATGCCTAGCGTGGGCGGTGACGATTCACAAAGCGCAGGGGCAAACCCATAAATCCGTGGCCGTCGATTTTGGCAAGGGGGCATTTGCGCATGGCCAGGCATATGTGGCACTGAGCAGATGCCAGTCATTGGATGGCCTCTATCTCGCAACCCGCCTGCATAAATCCGACATAATCCTAGATGAGCGCGTCGTCGATTTTCATTGCGATGCCAAACCAAAACCCGCGCCTCCTGACAAAAAAGAGCTAGAGATGGATTTTCACAATGAGCTTTTGCATTGCACAAAAATTATCCACGAAAACGGCTATCACGCCGGATTCATCATGAAAATGATTCACGAAATAGGCGGATACAAAACCGCGCAGAGGCTGATAAAAAAAGACCCGCCCAAAGGATTCAAAAACCTAGCCTCGCGCGGCCTATTGAAATATTCCCTAGAAGCCCTCGTCCTGCAACCCAAATACGCACCATTATTCACCGACGCCCAAATCGAAACATGCCGCAAACACCTAGAAACACACGGCGAATCCGACAGTCGCCTTGTCCGGTGGGCTGGTTTTGGGTTTTAACTTATCACTTATAACTTATAACTTATCACTGTTTTGGCCGTATATTCGGCATATCCGCCTTATCCAAAACCCCGCGCCCCAGATAAAAACAACCAGCCCCTGCCAATAATTGCCATGTGGCCAAAATCCCCAGGCCGACTATTTGGCCAAATGTGCCACCGATGGTATTTCCTACAATCAAAGCAGCCAGCAGCCCCGGCGCGATTACGATTATTATTGATGCGAAATAAATTGTCAGCAGCAGGCCATTGCCCATATTTGCGCCGGTGAATCGCAGATATGGGTAGTTTATGCCGATAATCATAAATGTAAATAGAACAAATACGGCGAAGCAACCCAGTATTATCAGCGGGTTTGCGCCTAGGATTAGGCCGGCGGGGAGAAAAATCAAAGCCCCCTGCACCATTGTTTTAAAAATCGATTCCATATTGCTCCAGATGATTTTTTTGAATGAGGATTCCGGAATCATATATAAGTAATGCTGATATGTTTCCTGCAAGCCGCGCCCTGTGCCAACGGCGAATAGCTGAATCCACATTAGGATTTGCAAAATCATGACTAATTCAACATCGAGAAAAGCCAAAACAATCGCGGCGGGGATTGTGATTAGCGTAAATGTGCTGAGAAAACCTAGGCGATTTGTGCGGAATGTTTCGCGCAAATGCTTGTAAAACATGGCACTCGCCCCCGCGCCACCAACGCCGGTTTTCGCCACTTTCACCTTGCGCTCGCTCCCGATAACCCCGCCCAGATTCCCCTCCTCGGCGGCGCGCAGTTTCTCAAAAGCCGTTTCGGTGGCAACCAAAGTATCCTCATAATAATCGGGGTTTGACAAAAGAATATAGGCCGTGATAATGCCGCCAAAAACCAGATTTCCCGCCAAAAAGGCCAGCCCGATAGCAGTATATCCTGCAAAAATATTAACAATCCCGGTGGCCGTCCATCCGGCTATGGGAAAAAATGTAAAAAACGGCGATTCGACGACCGCATCTAGGGCAGGTCCGATATAGCCATAATCGAGAAAATTTATCGCAAAAATCGCCAGCAATGGCGCGACCATCAGCATTAGCGCGATTTTTACCCCCTGCTTACGGCGGGGATTGCTATTTGTGAAACTATAAACAGCCAGCGACACTATGCTCAAAACCAAAATCGCGCTCATATAGCCGCCCATCGCAATCCAAACCCCGCTGGGCCCAATGCCAAAGCCCCCCAGAGTGCCGCCCTGAAAGAGTATGAAAAATCCGGAAAAAAAGGAAGTTTTTACCAATCGCAAAATCCCATAAAGCAAAACCTTTCGCGGGCTAACCGGCGAAACAAATAGCAAAGATACATCATTCATTTCAAAAATCGCGCCGCCATTTCGAGTGCCTTGTATCACGGACATTATCACAAAAATCCCGACAAAACCAAACAAAATCAAGGCCAGCCCGCCCAGCGGCGAGGGATATTCGGCAATAAATGTATCGGATACAAGACTCCATATTATATAAGCTGATATAGCAGCCACTACAATCAAATATAATATTAGTTTTGCTGGTTTTTTAAGCAAATCCAAAAGCTTGTTTTTTGTGGATTTGATAATAATATGCCAAAGTGCATTCATTCTGCAACACCCCCGGCTATGGCGAAATATTCATCCTCTAGGGTGCGCCCGGCGGGCATTTCGCCCCTATGGCAAATTTTGGCAATTTTGCCGCCCAGCATAATGCAGGTGGTATCCCAATCCTCCTCGATGCTGTCGATTAGGTGGGTGCAAACCATCACAGCCACGCCCTCGGCCTTTAGCCGCGTTTGCACGTTTTTTATTTCACGAATACCATGGGGGTCTAGCCCCACCAGAGGCTCGTCCAAAATAACCGCCGCCGGGCGCGGCAACAAAGCGCAGCTAACGCTGACTTTTTGCTGCATCCCCTTGCTCAATTCCCGCCCCAGTTTATTGCGGTTTTCATCCATTTCAAACCGCGCCAGCAGCTCCTCGGCATAATCTTCCCAATCCTCGAGCCGATAGGCTTTGGCAATAAATTCCAAATGCTCATAAACCGTCAGCATCGGATAAAGCGACGGCATTTCCGGCACATAGCCCAAAAGCCGCTTTGCATCGGCGGTCTGATTATTATGCCCCCCGATGGTAATCCGCCCGGAATAGCGCAAAAGCCCGCAAATAGACTTTATCAGCGTCGATTTCCCCGCCCCATTTGGCCCGAGCAAAACCGTCATTTTCCCCGCCTCAACCGCCAAACTAACATTATCATTTGCCAAAAATTTGCCATACTTTTTTGACACACCCTCAATCAAAATCATAAAATCGCCCTTTCATTTGTGATTAACCTTAGGGCGTGTTCCCGCTATAAGAAAACGCACCCTCGCACGCCGATTTTCCGCCACTCTTCGTCGCATTTTCTTGCCGTACCCTTTGGGTACTGTCTGCGAAAACGCTCCTCGATTGGCGAAAAATCGTCGCCCGAATCTGCATTTTCTTATAGCGGGAACACGCCCTAATAATTATACACCAGCTTTCAAAAAATTACAATCTTTTTTTGCATTATTGCGTGGTATTAAGGATGGGCAGCATTCCGGGGGGTACCTCTCCGGCGAAAAAGGAATTTACCAGCGGCACGCGGCGGTCTACGCTCACAATAACATCCTGCATGGGGATAACCACCCGCATTTGCGCCTCGATATTTAGCCAAACCTGAAAATTTATTTGATTTATGCCAGCACCGGAAAAGCTGGTTTCGTATTCCACGCGGACTTCGCCTAGGGGCAAAACCGCCAGGCGATAGGGCGGCCCTAGCCCGGCAAAAAGCGGAATGCCGGAAAATAGCCCTATGGGCACATCTATCCGCATGCCGCCCCCATAGCCGATTCCATCCGATAAATCCACCGCCAAAATAGCCGCGATTTGATTTACTAGGATTGTGTTTACGGAAAGGCTGGATATGCGTCCATTTGCGTCTAGTGTTTTATGATAAAAATCCTCGGTTGTTAAATTATGCGCATCTATTACGGCGTGCAAAGAGTCGCTGATAATATAGTTTATCAGCCCCACCGCCCGCTGGTTTGCAATCGCCACCACCGTCGGCACCATATTGCGGTCGGCCAAATAAAATGTTAGAGCCGCCAAAGCGATTATGCCAATCGTCAGCCCCAGCATTATCCGTTTCCATTTTTTTATGGGCGGGCGGCTGGGGCGCGGGCGGCGGCGGATTGGGGAAAATAAATATCGATTTCGCATTGGCGTCCTCCTGTTAAAGATTTATTCACAAAAAAGTAATCAAAAAGACTTTTACAAACTGCAAAAATCTGGTATAATATATGTATTAGCATTATGGCTTGTTTAATGAGTGTGTTTGTACATTAGGAGGGATTAGCAAATGAATTATTCGGAGCATAATAATCGCAAACGCCAGCGCAGACACCGCGCCCATGGCAAAAAAATCAAAAATAAAATTGGGTTTTTGGTTTGGCGGGGGCTGGTGGCGGCGGTTTTGATAGGGACATTTGCGCTGGCCAGTTTAGGGCTGGGCGCGTATTTTGGCGTGATAGATGCCGCGCCGGAGCTGCCGCCTATGTATCGCTTTTTGTTTGAAACCCAAGACACCGTTTTTTTTGACGCATATGGAAATGAATTCGACCGGCTAGATGCGGGGGAAAATCAGGAATTTGTGGCTTTGGCCGATATGCCCGACCATGTTTGGCAGGCTTTTGTTGCAATAGAGGATGAGCGGTTTTTTGAGCATAATGGGGTTGATACCCGCGGGATTGTGCGGGCGGTCTATCAAACCCTCGTCCATGAAAATACCCAGGGCGGCTCTACCATCACCCAGCAATTGATAAAAAATATGCGCGGCCTAATGCGCAATACTATCGAAAGCAAATTGCAAGAAATTATTCTAGCGGTGGAGTTTGAGGCGCGTTTAACAAACGAGCTGGGATGCCGCTATTTGGCCAAAGACTATATTTTGGAAAGCTATCTAAATATGATTGCTTTGGGGCATGGGCAGCTGGGCGTGCAGGCGGCGGCACGTTTTTATTTTAACAAAGACATTTCCGAGCTAACTATTTCCGAGGCCGCCGTAATAGCGGCTATTCCGCCAAACCCCACATGGTTTAGCCCGGTTCGTTTTCCGCTAAATAATCGCGCCCGCGCCGAGGCGGTGCTGGATAAAATGCTGGAGTTGGGCTTTATTACCGAAACCCAGCACCGTATCGCATGGGATGACCCGGTTTATGACCGCATCCAGTCCGTTGATGCTATGCTGCAGGCGCAGGGGCGGGTTCGCTGCTATTTTAGCGATGCTTTGGTTGAGCAATTGCAAACCGACCTAATGGCGCGGTTTGATATGGATATCCATTCCGCAAACCGCATGATTTTTGGCGGCGGCCTGCAGGTTCATTCAACAAAAGTGCCTTGGATTCAAGATATCCTCGATGATACTTTCACAAGCGAAGAGCATGAGCTTTTCCCATCCCATCCCCTCTGTTTTTTCTATACTGTCACCTATCATATCGGCATTCGCAATTCTTTAACAGGCCTAACCCGCTGGCCGCGATTTTTTAGCCGCAATACATGGGAGGCGCAGGGGCGGTTTATCCGCACCCATGAGGAGATTCCCGAATTTTTGGATTGGGTTTTGGATATGGCTCTAGGGCCTGATGATTATTTGGTTTATGAGCGGGTTTTATATTCGCCCCAGCCCCAGGCCAGCATGATTATTATCGACCATAATAATGGCCATGTTGTGGGGATGGCGGGCGGCCGCGGCGAAAAGCAAACCGACCGCGCTTTTAATCGCGCCACCCAATCCATGCGCCAGCCCGGCTCGGTTTTTAAAATGTTTGCATATGCGCCGGCTATTGATATGGGGCTGATTACCGCCGCCACTACCTTTGATGATACTCCCCATATTATTTTCGATTATACCCGCGGCTATATCAGCTGGCCAAATAACTGGTGGGGGGACAATTTCCGCGGGTTTTCCAGCGTTCGCCGGGCTGTGGAAATGTCGTATAATGTGGTTGCGGCAAAGGCCGGGGAAATGGTTGGGCTCGATGCGATTATGAATTATTTGTATCGCTTTGGTTTTACTACTTTGACAGACCGCGACCGCGTGCCCGCCATTGTTTTAGGCGGAATCGACGGCATTACAAATATCGATATCACCTCCGCTTTTGGCGCAATGGCCAATGGGGGGATGCTCCATGCGCCGATTTTATATACTCGAGTGCTGGATAGAAATGGAAATGTCCTTTTGGAAAATGTTTATGAGCCGACTATGGTTATTAACCGAAATACGGCCTATTTGCTGACGGACGTTATGCGCGGGGTAATGACAGGCCGCGGGACGGCGGGTCAATCGCGCCTGCGCAATGTGCCTATGGATCAGGCCGGCAAAACCGGCACTACAAATGATGCTCATGATGTGTATTTCGTGGGATATACCCCTTGGTTTACGGCAGGGGTTTGGGTGGGCTATGATTTTCCCCGCCATATGACGCGCCGCATTACCGACCAGCGGCCGGATACCCGCATTTGGCGGCATGTTATGGAGCAGGTGCATGAAAATTTGGAATATCGGCGTTTTGAGCGTCCGGCTGGGTTTACAACGGTGGAGGTTTGCGCTGTTTCCGGGCTTTTGCCGCGCATTGGGGTTTGTTGTTATGACCCCCGCGGCCGCCTGACCCGCACCGAAATTTTCGCCCCCGGCACAGCCCCTACTGAATTTTGCGACATTCATATGGTATACAATTTTAATTTTATGACAGGCCGCCCCGCCAGCCCATTTTGCCCGCCAGCCCATGTTGTCCGTACCGCGGGAATTAGGCGCGACAGGAGCTTTATGGAAATTACTGGAAATGTGGGTATTAGCGATTCGATTTACGAAGTACCCCTAACTGTGCTAATGGGGATGACATGCGATTGCCATTTGGGCGGGCATACCTTTCTTGATGAGGAGGAGGACGAGGGGAATTGGTGGGATCATCTTTTCTCCGGCGAGGATGAGGATGAAGACCCATTTTATGTGCCATATATCCCCGAAACCCCGGCATTTACCACCCCATTTCCGCTAAATCCGCCATTTATGCCGCCGCCCACCACGCCGCCCCAATTCCCATGGACAATTCCCACCGCCGCCCCTACCGCCAGCCCATTTATGCCCACCCCCACCCCCAATATCGACCCCGACCGCCCGCCGATTGTTTTGCCGAATCAGCCATAATTTCATTATAAAGGAGGAATCATTATGCATGCAATACGAGCAATTTATGATGGTGTTAATTTTACGCCAAAGCAGCCGATTACCGTAAAAGAGCCATATGAGGTAGTTATCACATTTTTAGAGCCGGTGGGCGAAGACACCCCCCCTCTGCGCAAAACCCGATATCTCCTAGAGCCCGACCCCACAAAAATCCCCACCATGGGCGAATTGGAAGGGACATTCAAAGTCCCGGATGATTTTAACGAGCCTTTGGACGACCTAAAGGAGTATATGTATTGATGAATTATATTTTGGATACCCATGTGCTATTATGGTCGATTTTTGAGCCAAGCAAAAATTCGGAAATTGCCCGGAATATCATAACAGACCGGAGCGTGAGCAGGTTTGTCAGCATCGCATCAATGTGGGAAATCTCCATTAAAAAGCGCGTTGGCAAACTGCCCTTTTCGAGTAGCATAGCGCAAATCTTTGCCATCGCCGAATCTCGGGGCTATGGTATTATCGATATCGACAAGCGGCATCTCGAGATTTATAATACCCTGCCCCTGCTACACCGCGACCCTTTCGACGGCATTTTGGTCGCCACCGCTATTTGTGAAAAAATGACAATCATCACCGCCGATGTAAATGTGCAGCAATATGATGCCCCATGGACATGGTGATTCAAAACCCAAGCCAAACGGAATATCCCGAAACTCATTCACATACAATTAAACGTGGTAACTCCACAAGTTTCGGGGGTGTTCAAATTGGATTTTGCGGTAGCACAAGCCATGAAGGGCTTTGGTTTTAAAAGCAAGCGGGCGCAGCGGGGAAAAGCCGGGACTATAGTGTTCACGGATAGCGGCGCGCGCCTGCTAATTCGCATTGAGGCCAACCCTGCGGACATTCTGTTTTGGCACAAAACCAAAGAGCATTTGGCAAATTTTGACATTTTAACCGACCGATTTTATTTGGCGCAAGACGGCCAGCCCTATTTGGATTGCGGCCCCGACCGATATTTGCTAACGGATTTTCACGAAACCCATGATGATTTATTTTTTGATGATGCCGCCTTTTTGAAAACAATCGCCGCCCTAGCCAAAATCCACGCAATCCTGGCCAAATCCGATATCGCCGCGACAGGCGCGCCCCGCCCCGGCAATGAATTGGGGGCAGATGCCAAAAAAACCATGGCGCATCTGCGCTCTACCCGCAAAAAGCTGGAGAAATCCGGGCGTTTCTCCGATTTTGATATGATGTTTTTAGGGGGCATGAAATTTTTTCAAAACGCGATAGAAAACTGGATAGAATTAACCCAAACCCCCGAAATTGCTGGCCTTTTGGCTCATGGTCGCCAGCACCATATTTGCCATAATATTTTAAAAGAGGAAAATATATGTATTTCTAATATCGATATAGTATTTATGAATTTTACAGCCGCCGCACCTGCCCATTTTGCCTATGATTTGGCATATATTACCAAACGCTATTTGCAGCGCGGCACCCCACCAACCCTGATTTTCCCGCAAATTTTGGATATTTACGCCGCAAATAACCCCATTGCCCCCGCCGAGGAAACCCTCCTGCGCGCCCTATTGCTTTTTCCTGATAAATTTATTAAAATATCAGATAGCTACTATTTTAAAAAACGCGCCTTTGTTCCCATAAATTTTAGCACCCGAATGGAGGAAATTTTTAACACAAAAGAGGCCGTTGTTAATTTTGTTAATGGCTGACAAAACGAGAGGTGAAATACGATGGATAATGATAAAAATGATAAGGGGGTCACAAAGCGGCTGCCAAAGGCGCATACGCGCGATGGGGTGATTTATACCCCCAGCCGCTATGGGCCAAATGGGCGCGATGCCGCCCCCGCCCGCCGAAAGCCAGTCGCAGAGCCGATTCGCCCCCCAGCCCGCCGAAAAAGGTCGGGCTATGCCCTGTTTTTGGTTACAACGATTTTGATTGCCGTTATGGGCAGCGTCTTTTTGTTCACAATAATTTTTCAGGATTTTGCCGGCGGCCGCGGCGATATGGCTCAGGCCACCCCCCCGCCCGAAACCCCGATTTTTACCCTGCCCCCAACCACCCCGCCACCCGGTCAAATCACCGTGCTGGGGCTGGTTCGCCATATCAGCCTGGATTCCCGCCGCATTGATATTTATGCCATTGATACCAGCGAAAACCGCTCGTTTTTTGCCGAGGGGTCTACTGATATGCGCAATCGCTTTGGGGATGCGATTAGCCTGCCGGAGTTTTCCGTTGGGCATGTGGTCGAACTGATTCATCCAGAAAATGCCAATACCGTCACATCCATCCGCATTAGCCCCCAAACCATGACATATCGCAATATCAGCGATGTTGTTGTGGATGTTGAAAATCAAGAACTTTTGATTGGCATGCGCCGATTTTATTTCACCCCAAATACCATCACCCGCTATCAGGGGCTGGCCGCCCATATCACCGAGATTTCGCCGCTGGATATGATGAGCGTCGATATTTTGGGCGAGCGTGTTATGTTTGTGGATATTCATCGCAGCCATGGTTTTGTGCAAATTGCCGAAAATCACCCTATTATCGGCGGCCGAATTGAGCTAGATGACAGGATTTTCTCCATGATTTATGAGGAAGGCCAAGAGATAAAAGTACGCGAGGGCGAGCATCGCATTATTATTCGCGGCGATAATATCGAGCTTTTTGTGGATTATATCAATGTTGCCGCCGGGGGAATTGTAATTGTGAATCTTGACGAAATTCAGTTTCGTATGGGCGATATTACTGTGAATATTGCACAAAGCGGCGCGGAAATGACAATCGATGGCGAGCCACACACGCCAAATGAGCCCATTTCCCTGGCATATGGCGAGCGGATTTTGCGTGTCGAGCTAGAGGGTTTTTATACCCATGAGGAGGCTATTTTTGTGGGTTTGGCCCCCCAGATAATCAATGTGAATTTACAGTCAATTGTCCTCACCCGCGATATTAGCATTACCACCACCCCCAGCGAGGCCGTGATTTATATAAATAACGAATTTGCGGGCATTTCGCCGCTGATTGTCCCCCTCACCCATGGCCCGCATTTAATCACCGTTTCGCGCCATGGCTACCATAGCTCCACCGTCCCCATCCATGTAACCGAAACATCCAGCCATCCCCTAATCCGCCTGCAGCCCGATTTCCGCCTGCCATGGTTTGAATAAAATAAGCGAGGTTTTGTTAAATTTTTGACGATAAAAACCAAGACGAATACTATATGGAACAAGCCCTAGCCTTGGCAAAAAAGGCGGCGGGGCTTTTGGAGATACCCATCGGCTGTGTTATTGTGCATAATGGCGAAATTATCGGCCGGGGATATAATCTGCGAAATCGCGCCGCATCCACCCTTTGCCATGCGGAAATAATCGCCATAAATCAGGCATGCCGCCATCTAAAAGATTGGCGGCTAGAGGCATGCACGCTATATGTAAATATCGAGCCATGCCCCATGTGCGCCGGGGCTATGCTACAGGCGCGACTAACCCGCCTAGTCTTTGGCGCGCGCAACAAAAAAGCCGGCGCAGTCCGCTCAATCACCAATCTATTAGACAATCCAAATTTCAACCACACCGCCCAAATAACCGAGGGCATCCTAGCCCCCCAGTCTGCCAAATTGATGTCAGATTTTTTTAAAAAATTTCGCGGCTAGGTGCATAATCAATACATCCCCCATGCGTCGCGCGAAAGTGCTGTGGCTCTGCCGAAAATAACATCGGGGGTGCTGGGGTGGGCATTCATCCAAAATTCTGTGACATTGATGGCCGCCCTCGCGCCGCAAAACGCGCCGGGATTCCAAATGTTTCTAAGTGTAACCCCACCCAAATCAAAGCTCCCCAAAACCTCGACAGGGCTAAGAATAAAAAGGACATAGGGCTGCTCGCGTCCATTGGGAAATAATGGAATATATCTCCGAAATTCCTCATCCACAATGAATTTATACGAAAAAGTGCCCTGATAATTTTGCAGCTGACCCACCAAAGGCATCCTTCCCATCAAATGCGCCTGCTCCAAAACCGCGCCAGAGGCATCATAAAAAACACGCATAAGCTCCAGCCCGGAAAATTCATCGCCTATCGCCAAAACGGCCGCCGCACCATCAGCCGCATTCACGATATCAATATAAACCGGCAAATCCGCACTACAAGCCACAAGCCCCAAGGCAAAGGCAGCCGACATCATTAAAACAATCACCATTTTTCTCATAACAATACCTCCTTATAATATTCCCATCTCCATCAAAACAATCGTAATCCGATTTTGCAGATATTCGGCGGCTTGACGGGGTGTTATTAAATTATCATGAAAATCCATTATTGTTTCCAAAATTATTAGCTGAATGGCTTCGGGGATAGGGGCGATATGCCTGGCCGGAATGCTGGCAATATTTTCCAGAGTGTAGATGATATTGTTTGTTTGATTTATGTCAAACAAACCGGCATAATGGGCGAAAGACCAGTCGATATAGTGGTTTGCCAGATAGCGGAAAAGCGGTTTATGTATGGGCTGGGAGGTCGCTCTCACTCTATAAGGCATTGCCAAATGGGCATTTTCGGGATTTTGCATAAACTGCATAAATTCCCAGGCGACAATTTGCTGGGCGGGACTTGCGTTCGCGTTTAGCGCAAAGCTGGTGCGGAAAGAATCGATTATTAGCTCGCCCGCCTCATTTGCAAATGGCGCAGCACCCGTAAATCCATAATTCGATTGAAAATCAAAAAGGAAAAATACACAGGCGGGCGCTAAAATTTTAGCAAAGGCGAATTGGCGGGATATTTCCTCTAGCACCATGGTATGGTGGCCATTTGGCAGCTGAATGGGAAAAGCAAAGGGCTGCTGCAAAAGCATTTGCCTATCGGGTATTTGCGCCAAAAATGTAAGCCCCTCTGCTATTTGCCCCATTTGTGTTATAAAATCGACAAACTCGGGGGTATTAAATTCAATTCTGCCCGTATCCAAATCCAAAAAATCCCCGATATGAAGCATCACAGCATGGTATGGATTAAATGTATGAAAAATCCTTTGGTATTCATTTGAATAGGTTTCGTAAATCTGCATCATATTTGACAAATCGATGGTTTCATGCCGGGCAAAGGCATCCCCCGCCCCATCCATATAATTGCTCGCCGACACCAGCCCAAAATTGAAATAAAAGGGCAAAACCGGCAATCTATCTGCCACGGCAAAGGCATGAAAAATATTCATAAACCAATCATCCTCTGAAAAATCAGGGTCGGCGGCCATTATTTCAAACCAATCCGCCAGCCTAGCGGAAACGGCGGGGGCGCGCCAATCAAATGCCTGCGAATTTATCAGCACATCCGCAGAATCCCCCGCCATCATTTCCAAACCAATGGTTTCCCGCATTCTCTCTCGGTCATTAAACCGCCTGATTTCAATGGTAATGCCGGGATTATCCTCCATAAACATAGCCGCAAAAACATGCAGCTGGTCTGCATCCATAATCCCGGGGACAAAATGCGAAATGTAAATAGTCGTGCCATAAAGCAACTCGCGATTAGCAAAATAATCCTCTATCCCGCGCCCAGCCCCGCCGCGCGACCCGCATGCCCCTAGCCCCACAGCAAACAAAATCGACATCGCTAAAACAATCCCAATTTTTACCATGCATTACCATCTCCTTTCGACTATGGTTTCCTAGCATTTACAAAAGACCGCCAGCAGAACCTTCTCTTTGGCTATTTACTCCGCCTATAACCTCGCCGCGCTGGTCTTTTGAAAGAATAATTCGAGCGGCAAAGGCAATGACAAGGGACAGAAGGATTGCCCCCAGAAAAATAAGTATCCCATTTGCAAAAAGCAGCCAAAACATCATAACGCCAATATTCACAGGAACAATAGTGGTAAAAACGGCGGCGGCAAAACCAGCGGCAATATGCCGCCCGATATGCCGCCTAGCCAGAGCAAATCCAAAACTAACCATCAGCGGCAATCCCACCCCCATCATCACCCCAAAAAATACAATAGAATCAATCGCTCGCCCAAAAAGCGATATTTCGCGGGGATAAATAGCTAGCCCATGCGATGCAATCGCAAGCATAATGGCCACAGCAGATATAATCGCGCCAATAGTGCCCCGCCCAAATTTAGGGCGCAGCATCTTTCGCTCCTCTGCGCTCAAAGCCACAGCCCGCGCCTCTCCATCCCCCGCCATGGCGTTTGTCCGCTCCAGCGCATTTAGCACGCGCTTTGAGCGTCGGCTATGCTCCTCATCATAATATCCCGGTTTAATTTTCATAATTTCAGCCACCTACAAAATGTATTTTTATTTTTGCGCTATTGCCTAATACCATATTATCATAGCCTATTCATTTATGCCATGTCGTTTCACGAAAGATTTATTTTTGTTAAAATAATCCTACAAAAAAGGTATCCCAAATCTCTCGGATGCCTTTTTTGCTCCCGCGGCAACTTTCGGTCTATTTATCCCAAGAGCACACCAATAGGATAATTGCAACTCGGCTCTGGCCTCGTCTTTTAGCCCCATTTCAGCTAAGGCGCATCCTCTTATATATCGGAGTTTTGGCATATTGGTGGTTCTGCCATATTTTAGGCAATCTTTAATGCCTATTTCCGCCAAATTTTTAGCTTCTTGGTGCTGTCCTGCTCTGCCTACCCATCTTGATAGATTGCACAAAACCATAGTATATGTTGGCGAAATGGCGGTGTAGTAAACTATACGTTTTTCTATATATCCCTTTACCCCATACAAAATTTCGATTCCCAAATCACATTCGCCTACATTATAATAAGATACCGCCAAGCTATTTAGGATATTTAAATCATCCATAGATAAAGCTCTATTAAAAAAATTTAGCGGGTCGATTTCATCATCCCTCATGCCCATTACTTCTTTCATTTTTTCCAGCATTTCCTCCCCGGATGCGCCGGCGTTGCGAAATAATATCGCCCGGGAAAACATTATATCCTGCCGATAGACCTTATTTGCCTTTGGAATTTTTTCTATTTGTTTTAGCATTGCCTCTGCCTCGTCAAAATCCTCTCTTTCCATACTTTCGCGAATTTCATACCATAGCTGATAGGCCTTCAAATGATTTGCATCCACAAAAGATGGATACATATCCGGCGGCAAACCCATTTTTAGCATCAGAGCCTCAAATGTTTTTCTATTGGGAATTTGTCCCCCATTTTCTATTCTGGATAAAGTGCCGGGAGCGCATACGCCATCGCATAGCTCCTCTTGGCTCATTCGCCGCATTTCCCGGCATACTCTGACTATATCGCCTACCGATAGCATGGCCAGCCCCCTTGAAAAGCATCTGGTTAATTATAACACATTCGATTGAAGGGGAAATATTACAGTTTGGTTACAAATTGGTGATTCTGTTTTTGGAGAAAATGGGGAAAGGCTTATTTTGGGGCTTTATGGCGTTTTTTGTTTTATCTATAAAATATTTTTTATTGAAAATGCCAAAAAAATATAGTTGCATGCGGAATAAAATTGTGGTATTATACCTTTAGTATGAAATGGCAATGAGTAAATATTATTTATCTGAGAGGAGCATGGTTATGCTTAAAAACAGAAGGATTGCTGGGAAGTTAGGAATTGGATTTGGGTTTATTATTGTATTGCTCATTGGTATTTCCGTTTTTGGATTTGTGACAATGAACACAATAAACCGCAATTTCGGGCTATTCCAGGACCATCCAGTAGTGCGTTATAACAATCTTAATTTCATGTCCGAGCAGCTAGTAGAGGCGCGTCGGCTTGTCGCAACAATGGCTTTTCGTCTGGGTGACCCTCCAGCACTGGCTGTTTTGCGCAATGATGCTGTTGCATCTATCAGATTGATTGAGCAGTATCTAAACGAAAATGAAGCCAATTTTCGAGCAGACCCCCTAATAGTGCCCGAGCGGCGAGATGAGGCCATAGCCGATATCGTATATATACGCGCCAGAGTCGCCACGTATTATAACGAAGTGGTGCTGGGCATGTATAGCACCGCTCGCGATGGTATTGTGGGCGACCCCGTTAGCCGCGCCGCCGCCGAGGAAGTTTTCCAAAGAGGCATACAGCTTACGGATTTGATTTATGCTCGTTTTGCAGACATGTTTGAATTTACAGAAACAACCATGGTCAACCGCACAAATGAAATAAATTCAACAACCACGAACTCTATTACCATTATGATTACTCTGACCATTGTTGGTGTACTTATTGGTGTTGCGTTTGCGTTTTATATCGCGAATTCTATTACCAAGCCTATTCGCCAGGTTGTTACCGCTTTGGGCGAGGTTTCTAGCGGTAATTTGAATGTGAATATCGACCGCGCCAGCATCACAAAAGACGAAACTGGCATGCTGATTCGGGATTTGCTGGGGCTTGTTGATGTTATCAAATCTATGGTTGATGATTTGATTACGCTGGATAATGAATTTAATACCAAAGGCGATATCGATTATCGCGTAGATACCGGCAAATACCAAAATTCCTTTAAAGAGATGATGACGGGCGTTAATAATTTGCCTGATAGCTCTGTTAAAGATATTATGGTTGTTATGAATGCCTTGGGTCAAATCAATAATGGCGAATTTAATTTGAAAGTGGACGACCAACCGGGCAAGAAAATGATTATGCCAGAAACCCTGCGGGCTTCTTTGGCCAATTTGCAAGGGGTTAGCACCGAGGTTAATGCAATGATTGATGCGGCGGCTGTAAAGGGTAATTTGAATTTCAGCATTGATGCCAGCAGATATAAAGGCGATTGGGGCAAAATCATGAATGGGCTAAATGATATAGCCCAAGCTGTTGACAAGCCTTTGACAGAAATACGCGAATCTATGGCCGCTCTGGGCAAAGGCCGCTTTGATACCCTGATTTCCGGCAATTATCCCGGCGATTTTGGTGCAATCAAAACTGCTGTTAATCAAATGATTAACGACCTATCCGGATATATCCGCGAAATCGGCGACTCTTTGAGCGATGTGGCGGGCGGTAATTTGACACGCAGCATCCGTATGGAGTTTGAGGGCGAATTTAACAAAATCAAAGACAGCATTACCAATATTGTGCGTACTTTGCATAAAACAATGTCTGAAATCAATAGCGCGTCTGGTCAGGTATTATCCGGTGCGCAGCAGATTTCTACGAGCGCTATCGATTTGAGCAATGGCGCGCAGCAGCAAGCTAGCTCTGTGCAGGAACTGAATGCCAGCATCGAGATGATAAATCAGCAAACCAAGCAAAATGCTGAAAATGCAAGCTCTGCCAATAATTTGTCGAATAAATCCAGCACCAATGCTCAAGAGGGTAATTCGGCTATGAAACAAATGGTAGATGCAATGGCGCAAATCAAGGAATCCAGCAATGCGATTTCAAAGATTGTTAAAACAATCCAAGATATCGCCTTCCAAACCAATCTGCTTGCGCTTAATGCCAGCGTTGAGGCCGCGCGGGCGGGCGAGCATGGCAAAGGCTTTAGCGTGGTAGCGGATGAGGTTCGCACCCTAGCCGGCCGCAGCCAACAGGCCGCCGAGGAAACCACCGCCCTAATCCAAAGCTCTATTGAGCGGGTAGAATCCGGCACAAATATCGCCGCATCTACTGCCCAATCCCTAGATGCTATTGTGGCCAGCGCGGATGAGGTTTTGAGCGTAATCGAGAGCATCTCCGCATCATCCCGCGAGCAAGCTGAAGCTATTGCGCAGGTTGTTGATGGTATTGTGCAAATCTCGAATGTGGTGCAAAACAATTCGGCCGTTTCCGAAGAAACCGCCGCCGCATCCGAGGAGCTTAATTCTCAGGCGGAATTGTTGCAACAATTGGTGGCATATTTTAGATTGTAAAATTTAAAATAACACTTGCTTTTTGGAAATAAATGTGATATAATCAATTTAGTTGAATTTTACTTCATTGAAAGAGTGGGCGAAAAGCTCACTCTTTCATTATGTGTTGTATACGGACTGGAGGAGATGACCTAGATGCCTGCGAATATTGAATTTATCGATACTTTGAATCAAATCGAGAAAGAAAAGGGCATTGACAAAGAGACGATTTTTGAAGCAATCGAACAATCGCTAATCACCGCATGCAAAAAACATTTTGGCACAAGCCAAAATATACGAGTGGTGATGGATAGGGATACCGGAGATATTAAGGTGTTTGCGCAAAAAACCATTGTGGATGAGCCAAGCAATGATATTTTGGAGATTTCTTTGGCGGCGGCAAAGGAAATTGACATCAATTTCCAAGTTGGGGATTTGGTAGAAATTCCCATTACCCCCCGCAATTTCGGGCGCATTTCTGCCCAAACTGCCAAACAGGTTGTTGTGCAAAAATTCCGCGAGGCAGAGCGGGCAAAGGTTGTTAATGAATTTAAAGAAAAAGAACACGAGCTGCTAACCGGGACTATCACCCGCATTGAGCGGCGAAATGTTTTTATCACCGTGGGCAAAACCGATATGATGCTCGCCCCCGCCGACCAAATTCCCGGCGAATATTACAATTATGAACAGCGGATTCGCGTTTATGTCACCGAGGTAAAGGCGGGCAGCCGCTCGCCGATTATCAATGTTTCCCGGGCGCACCCGAATTTTGTGCGCAAACTTTTTGAGCAAGAGGTGCCCGAGATTCGCGATGGGCTTGTCGAAATAAAATCAATCGCCCGCGAGGCCGGCGCGCGCACCAAAATCGCCGTTGCGACCCATCATGGAAATATCGACCCCGTTGGGGCTTGCGTTGGCGCAAATGGGGTTCGGGTAAATATTATCGTGGATGAGCTAAATGGCGAAAAGGTCGATATTGTCAGCTATAATGAGGATGTGAAAGAATATATCGCCCAGGCTCTCAGCCCCGCCACCGTCCTTTTTGTTTCCGCAAACCCCGAGGAGCGCACGGCGCGGATTATTGTGCCGGATAATCAGCTGAGTTTGGCCATTGGTAAAGAAGGGCAAAATGCCCGGCTGGCCGCTAAATTGACCGGTTTTCGCATTGATATCAAAAGCTATAGCAAAGCCATGGATGAAATGTATTCCGAAACCGAAGCACCCCCCGCTATCGCCCCCGAAGAGCCCGCCCCCGCCGAAGTCGCCCCCGAAACCCCCGAGGTTTATGCGGAGGATTATGATGGGGAATATGCCGATGATTATGATGATGAGTATTATGATGACGAATATGAATACGATGATGATGACGAATATGAATACGAATACGACGACGAATACGAGGATGAATATGAAGAACAAGCCGAAGCAGGGGCGAATTAGCCCCCTGCGGCGGTGCGTGGGATGCAGGGAAATGCTGGCAAAGACCGAAATGCTGCGGATTGTGCGGCAGGGCGGCGAATTTTTGATAGATGCCAGCGGCAAGGCGCAGGGGCGCGGGGCGTATGTTTGCGGGGGCTGCATTCCCAAAGCCGCCAAAACTCGCGCTTTCGACCGGTCTTTTAAAACCAAAATCCCCGCCGCAATTTATGAGGAGCTGGCAAAAAATGGATAACCCAATTGGACGCAAATTAGTTTCTCTGATATCACTAAGCATGCGCGCCGGGCGAATTGTTACCGGCGAGGAGGGCTGTTTGAAAACCCTGCAAAATGGCCGGGGGCGGCTGGTTTTTGTAGCTACAGATGCATCCGATAATACCCGCAAAAAATTTTCGGATAAATCCCGCCATTACGGCGCGCCCTGCTATTGCCTATTTAGCAAGGATGAAATAGAGGCCGCCATTGGCAAAACCAATCGCGCCACCATTGTTATTATTTGTGAAAATTTTGCCGAGAGGATGATTCAATTACTTAATGATTTGCATATCGAGGAATATCAGTTTAGCTAATTTGATTATTGAAGGGTTGGTGGATAGATGCCGAAGGTTCGCGTTCATGAAATAGCAAAGGAATTGGAAATAACTTCCAAAGAGGTGATTGCAAAGCTCGCCGATTTTGGGGTTGTCGTTAAAAATCATATGGGGTCTGTGGAGGATGGGGAGGCGACCAAGCTCCGCCGGCATTATAAGCCGCCCGCCGCGCCCGCGCCCGCTGAAAAGCCCATTGTTGCGGCGTCGTCGGATATTAGCGGTCAGGAGCAGCCCCGGCGTCCGCGCCTAGGGCCGGATGGCAAACCCATGCCCCGCCTAGGGCCGGATGGTCAGCCCCTGCCCCGCCGCCCAAAATTGGATGCAGATGGAAATCCCATTCGTCGCCCAAAATTGGATGCAGATGGAAATCCCATTCGCAAGCCCCGGCTCGATGCAGAGGGAAATCCCCTGCCGCCGCGCCTAGGCCCTGATGGCAAGCCTTTGCCGCGCCGCCCGCGCCTAGGGCCCGATGGCAAGCCTTTGCCGCCGCGCCCCCGGGTGGATGCAGAGGGAAATCCCCTAGCCCCGCGACCGCGCAATGATGGCCAGCAACCCCGGCCGCGCAATGAAAATCAAGGCCAGCCACCGCGGGATGGCCAGCGGGATAATCGTGAAAATCGTAACAATAACCGCCCATTTGATAATAAGGGCAAATTTAATCGTGAAAATCGCGACAACCGTGATAATCGCGGCAGTTTTAATAGGGATAATCGTAATAATAATCAAAATTTTAACAATAGACCGCCACGGCTGGGCCCGGATGGCAAACCCCTGCCCCCGCGGCAATACGATAATAATCGCCCCCCTCGCCCACAGGGTCAGGGGCAAGGCGGCGGCGGATACGGGCAAAACCGGCCGGCCGGCGGATTTGGACAAAATCGCCCCGCTGGCGGCGGTGGTGGTTTTCGCGGCCCAAATCAAGGCGGCGGTGGATTCCGCGGCGGTTTTGACAAAGACAAAGACGACCGCACAGCCCGCCCCCAAAGCGGCGGCGGCAGCGGCGGTTTTCGGCGCGGCGATAAAAACAACAACCAAAAAGCCGCGACTGTCCCCGATAAACAGGGTCGCCGCCAGAAACTAGAGGCATCCACCCGCAAAACCGCCCAAAAAACCCCTCGCCAAGAAAAAGGCGGCGCGCGCCCGGAAAAGGATATGGTGCTAAATCGCCCATCCGCCCGCATTATCGCAAAGCCCGCCGAGCCTAAAATCATTTTTGTGCCGCCCACCCTCACCCTAAAAGAGCTGGCCGAAATGATGAATAAATCCGGCAGCGAGCTTGTTAAATCTTTGATGAAAAAAGGCGATATGATTACCATCACCCAGGAAATTTCCTTTGCCAAAGCCATGGAAATCGCCATGGATTATGATATTTTGGTCGAGGAAAAAATCGAAATCGATATTCTCGATGAGGTTTTCGGCGAAATCGAGGAAACCCCGGATATGCTGGTCGACCGCCCTCCGGTTGTTGTGGTTATGGGGCACGTCGACCACGGCAAAACCTCGCTGCTAGATGCCATCCGCAAAACCAGCGTGGTCGCTGGCGAGAGCGGCGGTATCACCCAACATATCGGCGCATATACCGTTTCGGCGCGAGTGCCTGAAACTGATATTGACAAAAATATAACATTCCTAGACACCCCCGGCCATGAGGCCTTTACCGCCATGCGTATGCGCGGTGCACAGGTGACAGATATTGCCATTTTGGTAGTGGCGGCGGATGATGGGGTTATGCCCCAAACTATCGAGGCCATAAACCACGCCAAAGCGGCGGGGGTTGAGATTATTGTGGCGATAAACAAAATCGACAAACCCTCTGCAAACCCAGACCGGGTGATGCAGGAGCTAACCGAGCATGGGCTGATTTCCGAGGCATATGGCGGCGAAACCATCTGCTGCCGCGTTTCCGCCGCCACAAAAGAGGGGCTGGACAATCTGCTGGAGATGATTTTGCTCGTTTCCGAAATGCAGGGGTACAAGGCCAACCCCGACAAGCGCGCCCGCGGCACGGTAATCGAGGCGCAGCTGGATAAAGGCCGCGGCACTGTGGCTACGGTGCTGGTGCAATCCGGCACGCTAAATGTGGGCGACCCGATTGTGGCGGGCGAAAGCCATGGCCGAATCCGCGCCATGATTGACGATAAAGGCCAGCGGGTGAAAACCGCCCTACCCTCTACCCCCGTGGAAATTTTGGGGCTGGAAAAACCTCCCTTGGCTGGAGATTTATTCCATGTGGCCAAAAGCGAGAAAGAGGCGGCATATGTGGCCAAAACGATTGTCGCCAAACACCGCATCCAGCGCATGAAGGACGAAACCCCGCAAAAAGTCAGCCTAGATGATATCTATGCCCGCATCAAAGCCGGAGAAATGAAGGATTTGAATGTGATTGTAAAGGCGGATGTGCAAGGTAGCGTTGAGGCGATGAAAGCCAGTTTGGAAAAATTATCCAATGACGAGGTGCGGATTAAAACCCTTCATGGCGGCGTTGGCGCGATTACCGAAACGGATGTTTCTTTGGCCAGCACATCAAATGCGATTATTATCGGCTTTAATGTGCGTCCGGAGGCCACCGCAAATAGCATTGCCGAGGAGCAAAAGGTCGATATCCGCCTATATCGCGTGATTTACGCGGCTATCGAGGATATTCAGGCCGCCATGAAAGGCATGCTCGACCCGATTTATCAGGAAAAAATCATCGGCCATGCCACCATCCGCCAAACCTTCAAGGCCAGCGGCGTTGGCACAATCGGCGGCGCGTATGTCACCGACGGCCGACTAACCCGCACCGCGCAGGTTCGTCTTTTGCGTGACAATGTGGTCATTTACGAGGGCACGCTAGATACCCTGCGCCGCTTTAAAGACGATGTGCGCGAGGTTTTGCACAATTACGAATGCGGCCTAGTTTTGCACCGTTTCAACGATATCAAAGAGGGCGATATTGTCGAGGCATTTATTATGGAGGAAATCGAGCGGTAAATCTCGAAATTGGGGGCGGCGATATGTTTAAAAGAGGCTTTCCAAAACTTTACAGCGAACAAGAGCACGATTTAATCGAGGCTCATATAAAGAAATATTTCGGCGAATATGATAGTACATTTCATGAGCTAATTTCGCCGGATATTCATCTTGATGTTTGCAAAATACCTCCCTCGCCCGAACGCAATCATTATACTTTGGTTACTTTGGGCGCGGGTGCTATGCCTATGAAAGTTCCAAGAGGATATCGCAAGCATGTTTGCGACCGGATAGAATTGCTTATTACCCTGCCGCCTGATTGGGAATTTTCTAGCAATGAGGAGAAATGGTATTGGCCGATTGGGCTATTAAAAAGATTGGGCAGGCTGCCTATTGAAAACAAAACCTGGCTTGGGTATGGGCATACGATAGAAGACCATGCGCCCTTTGCCGAAAATACCGAGCTTTGCGCATCGATGATTTCAATGCCGTATTTCTTTGGAAACAAGGCCTCCGTTTGCCGATTGCCAAAAAAGCGCAATGTCGGATTTTATCAGGTGATTCCGCTTTACAAAAGCGAAATGAATTACAAACTACAAAATGATGCGGAAAGCCTAGAAAGTCTTTTTCCCGAGGATTTTAGCATGGTTGTGGATATATCGCGCAAAAATGTTGTTTAGGAATAATTTTAGAAAGGATGACTAATTTGGCTAATTGGAAAAAATATCCAGCAGAGGCTTTGGGTACTTTTGTGCTGACATTTATGGGATGCGGCGCGGCTGTATTTTTGGGCGCGGCCACCGGGGGCGGGCATTTGGCCGTCGCCCTGGCTTTTGGCCTATCGATTGTGGCCATGGCCTATGCTATTGGCGGGGTTTCGGGCTGCCATATAAATCCCGCCGTGTCATTGGGCGTGTTTTTGGATGGGCGAATGAATGCCAAGGATTTCATTTGCTATGTGGTGGCGCAGGTGGCGGGGGCTATTGCCGGCGCGGCGCTGCTTTTCGCCATTGTCGAGGGCGGCGTTATTGACCAAACCGGCGCATTGGGCGCGAATGCGGTGGATGGCGCAGGCGGCATATTTGGCGCATTTATTATCGAAATTGTGCTAACATTTATTTTTGTGCTGGTAATTTTATCGGTGACGGCCAATGAAAAAATGGCCAGCGTGGCAGGGATTGTTATTGGTTTAACGCTGACATTCGTCCATATCGTCGGCATCCCCCTCACCGGCACATCCGTAAACCCCGCCCGCAGCATAGGCCCAGCCCTATTCGCCGGCGGCTATGCCCTAACGGATTTATGGGTCTTTATCGCCGCCCCCCTAGTCGGCGCGCTGCTGGCAGCTCTGGCCTACCGCGCCCTAATTCGTGATTAAATGAGGTGACTGATGAGCAAAACACGAATGATACGTATAAATGATGAAATACAGCGGGAAATTTCGGTTATTTTGAGGGCGGGCATTTCCGACCCGCGCTTTGCGGCGGGGATTATGGCCAGCTGTGTCCGCGCCGAGGTGAGCCGCGATTTGAAATATTGCAAGGCATATATTAGCATTTTGGGGACGGATGAGCAAAAGGCCGCCGCCATGGAGGCCATAAAATCCGCCCATGGACATATCCGCAGCAGCATTGCCCGCGGGATAAATCTGCGAAATACCCCGGAATTTAAATTTATTTTGGATGATTCTCTCGACCATAGTTTTCGGATAAATGAGATTTTGGCGGGTGATAGGGATGTTTGATGCCGCGGCGGCATGGGATGCGCTGGTGGGCGGCGGGGATGATATCGCCATTTTTACCCACCCAAACCCGGATGGGGATGCTATCGGTTCGGCTCTGGGGCTGGCTTTGGCTCTCGATTCCGTCGGCAAACGGCCCATTGTGATTTTGGAGAGTCTGCCGCAGCGATTCCAATTTATGCCTGGTTTGGAGTTTATTGGAAACACCATTCCACCCGATGCTTTGACAATTTCTGTGGATTGCGGGGCGCGAGATAGGGCTGTTGGCGCGGAAAATATTAGTTTAGCTGTTAATATCGACCATCATATTAGTAATGATAATTTTGCCCAAAATAATTTTGTAGATGCAGCGGCGGCCTCGACTTGCGAGCTGATTTACCGAATTATTAACAATCATGTGAAAATTACCGCAGATATCGCTACTGCCCTATATGCGGGCATTGTCACCGATACCGGCGGTTTTCGCCATGGCTCAACAACCCCCGAAACCCACCAAATCGCCGCCGCACTAATGCAAACTGGAATAAATCATGCAGATATCGCCCTGCGCGCCCTGTATGGCCGTTCTATAACAAACGCAAAAACTCTGGGGTTGTGTATCCAAAATATGGCCGGTGTGGCAGGATATCCCATTTTGTATTCCACAATCAGTTTAGCCGAAATCGAGAAAGTCGGCGCGAAAAGCGATGATTTTAGCGGGCTGGCGGATTTTTTGCGCAATATTGACGGCACAGATGTAGCTGTCAGTTTTTGCCAAACCGCCAAAGGTTTGGTAAAATGCAATTTGCGCTCGATTCACACGGATGTTAATGCCATAGCGCAGGATTTTGGCGGCGGCGGGCATTTCAATGCGGCGGGAATCCATATAGGCGGCGAAATTGCGCAGGTTGCGGCGGATGTATTGAATCGTATAAAACAGGAGATTGACAAAAAATGAACGGCATTATAAATGTAAATAAATCGGCGGGCTGGACGAGCCATGATGTTGTGGCGAAAATTCGGCGGCTGGCCGGCGCAAAGGCAGGACATACCGGGACGCTCGACCCGCAAGCCACCGGGGTGCTGCCCATTTGCATTGGCGCGGCGACGCGGCTGGCGGATTTTATCATGGGCGGCGACAAAGAATATGTGGCCGAAATAATTTTCGGCACGGCGACAGATACCATGGATGCCACGGGTCAAGTCACAGAGCGGGTTTGCCCGGATTTTAGCCGGGCGGATTTTGATAGCGCAATCGCCGGGCTAATTGGCAATATTTCCCAAATCCCCCCCATGTATGCCGCCATAAAAGTCGGCGGCAAAAAGCTGTATGAACTGGCCAGAGCCGGCAAGGAAATAGCCCGCGAGTCTAGAGCCGTGCGGATTAACGAAATCGAGGTGCTTGGCCTCGATTTGCCAAATTATGCCAAAATCCGCGTCAGCTGCTCGAAAGGCACATATATCCGGGTTTTGTGCGGGGATATCGCCGCCGCCTGCGGCACTCTCGCCCATATGGGCGCGCTAATTCGCACAAAAAGCGGAAATTTCGCCATTGAGGATAGTTGGGACATTGACGAGATTGTGAAAATTGCGGCGAATAATGATTTGCCCTCAATAATTACCCCGCTTGAAAATATTTTCCCAAACTATGACAAAATTATTGTTAATGATATGGCAAAAAAAATTTTGACTAATGGCAATCCCATAAATCCGCGCGACACAAACGCCCATAGCACTACCCCCGGCGATAGGGTGTTCGTTTACGATACCGCCGGGAGGCTATGGGGGATTCATAAATATGTGGAGAGCCGCGGCGAAATCATGCTGCGCCCGGATATTATGCTGGTTTAGAGAATTTGCGGCGAGGATTTTTCGTCATACAAAAAGTAATCGAAATCCGCATGCAGGCGGGTGCCGCTTAAATCATGGCAAAAAATTCCAATAAATGCGCCGGTGAATGAGCCTGTGCCGGAGCAATAATCGTCAGAAAGCTTGTAAGTCGGGAATTCGTGGGGGATGGTATGCCAATTTTCGCCATCAAAACTATAGGCATAATGATAGACATCGCCCCGCACAAAAACCCGCAAATCCACCGCTTCCACCCCATCAGGAATGGGGATTTCCCGGCCATTTAGCGGCTGGAAAGATTTTCCATAATCATTGCCCATAATATCAATCGCGCGGCCGCCAGTTTGTTCATTAAATGTCACATAGGCCGCCGTCCAATTGGCGGTGTTGTAATAACAGGCCAGCCCGGCCTGCTGCTGGAGATGCTCAGGATAAAACTCCACCCGGCAACCGCCGTCAAAAAACAGGCTCTGCCAGCGGCGCGCCACCATGGCCTGAGTAAACTGGCTGGAAAAACTCTCGCGCCCAAAAATCCGCAAATGCCCCGGCCGCGCCGTCAGGATAATGATATCCTTGCCCAATGGAATCCGCAGGCTCTGGAAATTTATGTCAAGAGTCAAATTGTCAAAATTATCCAATGCAGGGGTAGATTGCCAGGGATGCTCGGCCATTTTCGGCCCATCTATAGTCAAATCCGGCTCATTGCCGCCAACAGGCCAAAGCCAGCCATCCCGCCACTCGAGCCGCTTTATGCTGCTTTCGCGCCCCAGCACACAATAGCCGCGATTCACATTCGCCGGGTCGATAACGTGCTTTGCGGCCTTGTCCTCGCTTTTGCCATCGCCCAAAATGGGGCGGCTCATCAAATACACCGCAAACCACTCGTCCGTATGGGTTTTGATAATCGAGGCGTGGCCGGCCTTTTGAAATGGAGCATCCGGGCTATTTCGCGCCGTGATAATCGGGTTTTCGGGGTGCAGCTCGTATGGGCCGGTCAGGTTGCGGCTGCGCGCCAGGCTCGCCACATGCCCCCAGCCAGTGCCGCCCTCGGCGGTTAGCAAATAATACCAGCCGTCGATTTTGTAGATATGCGAGGCCTCCGTCACCCGGAATTCGCTGCCCGTGAAAATATTAACAGGCTTGCCCAAAAGTTTGCGAGTTTTATGACAATACTCCTGCAGCATAATCCCATGAAAACTATGCTCATGCACACGATGATTCCAATAAACATTTAACAAATATTTGCGCCCATCGTCATCATGAAAAAGGCTGGGGTCAAACCCGCTAGAATTCAGGAAAATCGGCTCGCTCCATTCGCCGTCAATTTTTTCACAAGTCACCAAATAATTATGCTGGTCTTTGAAAGCCCCGCGGGTGGATTTCGCATCCGTATAAATCAGCCAAAACTGGCCATCGTGATAACTAAGCGCAGGCGCCCAAACCCCGCCGCTATCAGGATTTCCGCGCATATCCAGCTGGCTGGCTCGCGAAAGCGGCCGCGCCACCAGCCGCCAATTTTTCAAATCCCGCGAATGAAAAATCTGCACCCCGGGAAACCACTCAAATGTCGAGGTGGCGATATAATAATCCTCGCCACAGCGGCAAATACAGGGGTCCGGATTAAACCCCCGCAAAATAGGATTTTCAATTTTCATAAACAAACTCTCCTTTATCTGATTGATATATTTCTGTTAAACTCGTTAATTTTATTGACAACCCGCGCGTTAAAATCGCCATTGGGCGAATCGGCGAAACCCACCATAAATATGGGCATAACGCCCAGCCAACTGGCGAAATCCTCGTGATTTAGCATGGCGACATTGTGGCTGGCACTCCGGTTTAAAGCAGACCAACCAGCTAGGGAATACATAATATTGCCAAATGAATCAAAATTATGGGATGTTTGTGCCTGATTTACGCGAAACATATTTTGCGTCGCCTGCGGATTTTGGCGTAAAAAGGCGTATTCCCGCTGTATATATGGGATGAGTTCGCCGGGGCGCAGCTGATTATGCCATGTCGAACGGATGGCCGCGCGGTATTCATAATGAAAACCGCCGGAGGTCGCGGGCGTTTTCGCCAAAATTATCGCCGCCGCCCCGTGCTGGGTTGCGCGGCCTTTGGTCAGCTGGCCAAGGGGGGTGCTGTATGGGTCGAAAGTCACAAACGAAAACAGGGATTTGCCATTTATTGTAACCCCTGCTATATAATCCCATAAATCGCCAAACGAAGCCCCGCCTAGGTTTGCATGCTGAATATCAAAAACAATTAGCTCGCCGGGGTTTTGTGTTAAAAAATTGATTATCTGCAACAAATAGTCCCTAAACGGCGCGGAAATTAGTTGACGCTGTGTAAACCAGCCATCCTCTGTGAATGTTAAACGAACATCAAAATAGCGAACCCCTCTGGCTAAAAGCCCGGCGGCATCGGATTTTTGGCTTTTTTGAAGCCGGGTAAATAGCCCCATGGCAAATCGCCGGGTGGCGGGATTGGCAAACATGCCGCCATCATGGGGGCAGGCCTCAGAACGCCGCGAAATCCCGCTAGTAAAGGCATTATGCGCGCCTAGCATGGCAATATCCACAACCCGCACATCCGCGGCGACATTATCGCGGATAACCCGCGAAAAATCAAGGCTCGCATCCGGCTGGCGGGTAAAAGTCGCGCTAATGGTCAGCACAAAAATCACAAACCCAATAATTGCCAAAACAATGCTACCTGCGATTATCTTTGATTTCTTTTTCACAATTCCCCGCCTTATTTTGTTTGTCTTTTTTTATCCAATTATAGACATTGGCTTTGCTCATGCCCATCGCCTGGCCAATCCCGCGGCCGCTAATGCCCGAAAGATGCATATTTATGGCCTGCGCCTTGGTTTCATCGGAATACTCGTGTTTTTTGGGGTTCATTGTATACACAATGCCGCAATCCTTGCATTTGCTGCGCTGAGTGCCGGAGCGATTGTGGCCTTTGTTTATCTGATTTTCGATTTTGCCGCATTTTGGGCAGCGACGATTTTCGTCGATAATTATAGGTCTCATAGGGCGGTATTTTGGGCGGCGTGGTTGCGCACCATCATGCCCTGGGATTTGCGCAGGCCGCGGCTTTCGTAAAATGGCTGAATTTCGGGGTCGCAAAGCAGGTCTATCATATATAGACCGGATAGGGATTTTAGCATGCTCCCCACCAATTCGCCGCCGATTCCCTGTTTTTGGAAATCGGGCAAAACCTCTAGCAATGGGATATAGGCCGCCAGCAACCCATCAGAAATGGCGTTTATAAAGCCAACAACCCGATTTTCGCAAATGGCCAGCCAGATTTTATGGCTGTTTCGCAAAATCTGCAAATGAGCGGCGGGGCTGGGTGGATTTGGCCAGCCCGCGAAAAACCCGCCGCCTAGCATATTTGCGGTGATTTTGTTTATGTTGTCGGTATATTCGATATTCAAATGATTGTATTCGTTATTCATATATTGCTACCCCTTTGCCGCGCCGACTGAAACGACATAAACCGTGTATTCATCAGTGCCATCCAGCCCCAAAATTTCGTCGCAAATCGCCTGATTATAGGCGGCCATGCAGCAGCTGCCCAGCCCCAGCGCGACCGCCGAAAGCATGATATTTTGCCCAACATGCCCAAGGTCAATCAGCACCACCCTATGAGCCAGCTCGCGATAGCGCCATTCGGCGCGATAGGCTACACAGCTGAGAAATAGCACCACAGGCGCATCTGCCGCCCATTTTTGCCCAACAACCATTGCGGAGAGCTGCTCCGGATAATTGTCAAAATCTCCCACATGCTCAATGGCGACGGCCTTGCTACCCACATTCGCCGTAGGCACATAGCGATAAATCCCCTGCGCCAGCCCGTCCACATTGCGCACGGCCGCATAAAGCTCGAAAGGATGCCGCGCCCCGCCAGATGGCGCAGGCCGCAGGCTAGAAGCCCCGGTAGGCCCGCGGAATTCCTGAATTCCCTGCGCGCTCCATAGCATAAACGCCAGCTGCGCCTGCGTCATGGCAGCATCCGGGTCGTATGCGCGCAAACTGCGGCGAATATCCAGCTGATTTGTGTATGAATCATTTGCAATAATGGCGGAATCAAAGGCATCCAGCGTAATCAGCTCCCCCTTTGGCGGCAAATTATGGGGCGGATGTGCCACCCCCAGCGCTTGGTCGCTTTTCGCCATTTCCCCCGCAAAAGACGGGCATTTCATAAAATCGCGGTTTTCGTGAATTTTGCTCATAATCATTCTCCTTTTAATTTTTATTCACGCCTAATATCACAACCCCCAAAGGCGGCAAACGTAGGCCTATGCTGTATTGGCGGTCGTTTGAGAAAATTTCGGCGGAATGCATAATGTCGGTATTGATAACGCCTGAGCCGCCGTATTTTTCGTCGTCGGAATTTAGGATTTCGTGGTAGTCGGCGACGTGGCTAATGCCTACACGGTGGGATTCTATGGCATTTGGGGTGAAATTGCAAATAATTATCAATGTGTCATCGGGATTGTCGGTTTTACGTATAAACGACACAATAGAGCGGCTGCTGTCGTTTGCGTCGATCCATTCAAAGCCGCCAAAGCCAAAATCATCATGCCAAAAGGCGCGGTGATTTAGATAAAGATGGTTTAAATCCCGGGTGAAATCCTGCATTTGCTGGTGGTGGGGGTATTCCAGCAAAAACCAATCCAGCGGCCGTTTTTCGTTCCATTCGATAAATTGGCCAAATTCGCCGCCCATGAAAATCAGCTTTTTGCCGGGATGGCCATACATATAACCCAGGCTCGTCCGCAAATTGGCAAATTTTTGCCAATCATCCCCGGGCATTTTGGATAGCAGCGATTTTTTGCCATGAACAACCTCATCATGACTAAGCACCAGCATAAAATTTTCGCTGGCGTGATACATCATGCCAAAGGTGAGGTTTGTATGGTGAAACTGGCGGTGGATTGGTTCTTTAGAAATATATGCCAAAAAATCATTCATCCAGCCCATATTCCATTTCAGGGTAAAGCCCAGCCCGCCATGCTCAAGCGCGCGCGTAACCCCCTCAAAGCTGGTGGATTCCTCGGCAATCATCAGCGCATTTGGATGATGAGCCGAAACCACCGAATTCATATGTTTGACAAACTCGATAGCCTCCAAATTATGATTCCCGCCGTATTCATTGGCCACCCAACCGCCGTCGTATTTGGAATAATCCAGATGAATCATGCTCGCCACAGCATCCACCCGCAGCCCGTCCAAATGAAACTCCGCCAGCCAATAAAGCGCGTTTGCAATCAAAAAATTGGCGACCTCTTTGCGGCCATAATTGAAAACCAACGTACCCCAATCGGGATGCTCGCCCTGGCGGGGGTCTTCATGCTCATAAAGGGCGGTACCATCAAATTTTTCCAATCCATGCGGGTCTTTTGGGAAATGCGCCGGCACCCAATCCAAAATCACCCCAATGCCATTTTGGTGGCAGGTATCCACAAAATAGCGGAATTCATCCGGCGTACCATAGCGACTGGTGGGTGAATAATATCCGGTAATCTGATATCCCCACGAGCCGTCAAACGGATACTCTAATATGGGCATCAATTCAATATGGGTATATGCCATTTTTTTAACATAAGGCACCAGCTCATGCGCCATTTCCACGTACGTCATAAACTCGGTATCCTCGCCCTTTTTCCAGCTGCCCAAATTCACCTCATAAATATTCATAGGGCCGGCGAGGGGGTTTTTGGCGGCGCGATTTTCCAGCCAATCCCCATCGCCCCAAGAATAATCGCTTTTGAACAGCAGGGAATTATGGGACGGCCGCAATTGGGAAAAACTGGCATATGGGTCAGATTTTTGCAAAATCACCCCGGTCGTGGTGCGAATCTCGAATTTATAGCGGTCGAATTGGTGCAGAGCGGGGATGAAAAGCTCCCAAATTCCGGAATCGGCCAGCAGGCGCATTTGATGCCGCCGCCCGTCGTAATTGTTAAAATTGCCAATAACAGAAACCCGCGCCGCATTGGGCGCCCAAAGGGCAAAATGCACCCCCCCTACCCCATCATGCTCGCGAAAATGCGCCCCCAATTTTTCATAAATCTCATAATGCGTGCCCTGGTTAAAAAGATGTTTATCCAAATCAGAAATCAGGGGGGCAAAAGAATAGGGGTCATAGGCGCAATACTGGGAACCATCATCAAAATTTATATCCAGCATATATCGAAACCAAGCATCCCGCCCGGTGATTTCCCCCTCGAAAAATCCCTCGGAATGTATACGATTAAGTTCCCACCGCTCCTCGGTCAGAGGGTCAAAAACCCAGCAGGCCACAGCCCCGGGCAAAAAAGCCCGAGCAAAAAACCGCGCCTTTCCACCAATCTCCACCTCGTGCAACCCCAAAATATGATGGGGGTCGGCAATCTGCCCATTGATACAAGCCAAAATCTCCGGCAAATTAGCTGTAAAAGTCATACAAACCCTCCTATGTATAAAAATTTCCAATTTAATCACAACACATTTATGATAACACATTATTTGCTAAGATGCAAGGTGGTTACAAAGAATATCCCAACATTTCTTCCGCCTCGGAAATGTTTCCTTTTGCCAAAAGAGCGCGGATGGTGTTTGTGCTGATTTTTTTGTTGTTTTGGGTGATTAGGTTTATTATGTGGATTTTTATGTTGTATTTTTTGCCTAGGGATTGCATTGTGGTGGTGTTTCCGGCGCGGTTGTGGCCAAATTGGTAGTCTGCGCCGATTGTTAGCAGGCGGGTTGTTAGCTGGGTTGCTAGGATATCGCGGACGAAGGCTTCTGGGGAAAGTGCCGCGAAATCGGCGGTGAAGGGGTATTTGATATAGTGATTTATGCCCATGGCCTTTAGGCGCGCCTGCTTTTCCGCGTCGTTTAGCAGCGGGGGAGGCTCGCTGCTGCCGAAAAAGCCGATTGGGCTGGGGTCGAATGTTAGCACCGCCGTTTCGAGATTATTTATTTTTGCCAAATTTTGTAAATTGCGAATTAGCGCGATATGCCCCCGGTGCAGACCATCAAATTTGCCGATAGTCAGGGCGCAGGGGGTGTTTATACGTATATTTTCGCCTTGGTGAAATAGCATGACAACCTCCGATATTTTTTTACAACCACGAATCACGCGAATAAAAGCGAATAAAACCTTTAAGACTGGATTTTGTGCGGTTGGGCTATGGATATTCGCAACGCGTAGGGGCGGCCATTGGCCGCCTAATGTCCACAAGCGTTATCTATCGCTAATTTGTTATAGGCGGCCACTGGCCGCCCCTACATCAACGCGAATATCCTCGTCACCTTTCTATATATATTGACATCAAGATTTTTTCGTGGTATTATTTAACAAAAGCCCGAATGGAGGACTGGATATGATTGAATTGAAAGGGATTTATAATACGGCGAAATTGTTTTCGGATACTGCCGAGGCGGTTACGGTTTCGCAAATTGAGAATTTGCTGAATCAGGAGTTTGTGGCGGGGAGCAAAATCCGGGTGATGCCGGATGCCCATGCGGGGATGGGCTGCACTATTGGCACTACTATGACGGTGATTGATAAAGTTGTGCCAAATTTGGTGGGGGTGGATATTGGCTGCGGCATGGAAACTGCTGTTTTGGATGATGAGAGCATCGAGCTAAAGCGGCTGGATGATGCCATCCATGCCCATATTCCCGCCGGTTTTGCCATTCGCAAAAGCCCTCATGAATTTTTGTCGCAAATCAATTTGCGGGATTTGCGCTGTTTTGATAAAATGAATATCAAACGGGCGAATCTTTCCATTGGCACGCTCGGCGGCGGAAATCATTTTATCGAGCTGGGGCGGGATGAGGATGGGCGGCTTTATTTGGTTGTGCATTCCGGTAGCCGGAATTTGGGGAATCAATGCTGCCAACATTACCAAAAAATGGCGGCGGATAAATTGGGCAAAGGGGCGAAAGCCCCCGAAAAGCAACTGGCCTATCTGGAGGGCGCGGAAATGGCGGATTATCTCCATGATATGACCCTGATTCAGCGATATGCGGATATCAATCGCCGCGCGATTATTGCCGAGCTGGCCGAGCGGCTAAAACTGCGCATTTCCGACCAATTTACCACCATCCATAATTATATCGATACCGCCGATATGATTCTGCGAAAAGGCGCGATTTCGGCAAAAGCCGGCGAGCGGGTGCTGATTCCCATGAATATGCGCGATGGCAGTTTAGTTTGCATAGGCCGGGGAAATCCCGATTGGAATTTTTCCGCGCCCCATGGGGCTGGCCGCCTGATGAGCCGCACCGCCGCAAAGGCCGCCATAAATCTCGCGGATTTTCGCGCCAGTATGGAGGGGATTTATTCCAGCACTGTTAATAAATCTACTATCGACGAAGCCCCTCATGCCTATAAACCCATGGACGAAATTATCCGAAATATGGGGGATAGTGTAAATATTATCAAAACTGTTAAACCTTTGTTTAATTTCAAGGCCGCGGAATAAGGGAATTTATACGAATAAAACAATTCCCATATACCCCAGGAAAATCAGGGCCATAGCCAGCCCCTCGGCGCGGACAACCCGCTGGCCGCTTTTGACAAATAGGAAAAACGCCAGCGACCCCGCCGTTAAAACGGCCACATCAAATACCACGCCCGGCTCTATTCCCAACGGCGTCACTAAGCCCGATAAACCCAGCACAAACATCATATTGAAAATGCTCGAGCCGATAATAAAACCCAGCGCAAACTCGCCCTCGCCTTTGCGGCAGGCGATAATCGTGGTGACTAGCTCAGGCAAAGATGTGCCCATGGCCACAATCGTCAGGCCGATTATCCGCTCTGTCACCCCAAGGGCGGTGGCGATATTGACCGCCGAAAAGACAGTCAATTGACCGGATGCTATTATTATCACAATCCCCCCTATGGCGAATAAAATATTGCGCCATAGGGGTTTTTCGGCTTCATCCTCCGGTTCTTCTTCCGTTTTATTGGCGATAGCATGCCGCACCACAATCACCATATAAGCGATAAATCCCAGCAGCAATATTAGAGAACCAAATCGTGGTATAGTATTTCCAAATATCGAAACCATGATTAGCAAAAAAACCGTGCCGGCCATGCAAACCAAATAATCCCGCAAAATCATTTTTGTGCGGACGGTAAAGGGGTAAATCAGCGCGCAAATGCCCACGATAAAGAGCATATTAAACATATTCGACCCGACCACATTGGCCACGGCCAAATCGCCGCTGCCGCCAATCGCCGCCGATAGGCTAATAACAACCTCCGGCGCGCTCGTGCCCATGGCCACCACCGTCAGCCCAATAACCATTGTGGGGATACGCAGTTTTTTGGCAATGCCCACGCTGGCATTCACAAAAACCTTTGCCGATTGCACCAGCAAAACAAAGCCCAAAATCAGCAATCCCGCATCAATTAGCATCCGCAATAGAATCACTCCTCATGTCGTGAAAAAAATGGCAAGGGGGCGAAATCCGCCCCCAGATATAGTTTATGATTAGTCTCTTTTGCGATTGGCGATAATTTTATCCGCCGCATCCTGTGGCGCTTCCTCGTATGAATCAAATTCCATGGAAAACTCGCCGCGCCCCTGAGTAATCGAGCGCAAATCGATAGAGTATGTCAGCATTTCGGAAAGGGGTGCTTGAGCGTTGATTAGCTGCTTTGACCCCTCTTTCGACATTCCCAAAATTCTGCCGCGCCTTTTGTTGATATCGCCCATAATATCGCCGGTGTAGTCATCCGGCACCAAAATTTCGATTTTCATAATCGGCTCTAAAATCGCAGGCTTTGCCTTTACAAAACCATCCTTAAACGCCAGTATTGCGGCCAATTTAAAACTCAGCTCGTTTGAATCAACGGCATGATATGAGCCATCTAGCAATGTGGCCTTTAGCCCGACCACGGGATAGCCCGCCAAGGGTCCTGCCAAACAGCTTTCCTGCACGCCTTTTTCGACCGCCGGCCAATAATTGCGCGGAACGCTGCCACCAAAAATCTTTTGCTCAAATTCATAGGTTTTGGAAGTATCTCCCAGCGGCTCAAAAGTCATAACAACATCGCCAAACTGCCCCGCCCCGCCGGATTGCTTTTTATGGCGGCCGCGGATATTTTCGGCTTTGCCGCGAATAGTTTCGCGATATGGCACAATCAGCGGCACTAGCTCAACCTCGAGTTTATTCCGCGCCAAAAGGCGATTGACAATAACATCCAAATGCCCATCACCAACGCCGGAAAGTACGCTTTGCTTGGTTTCCGGGTCGACCTTGAATTTCAGGGTGCGGTCTTCCTCCAAAAAGCGCGCTAGGGCTTGTGAAATTTTATCCTCATCCCCCTTGCTTTTCGGCACAATCCCGCGAGAATACAGGGCTGGCGGAAATGCGATAGGGGCATAAATCACCGAGTTTTCTTTGGTAGACAAAGTATCGCCGGTAGATGTGCCCGAAAGTTTTGGAATCGCGCCGATATCGCCGGTTTTTAGCTCGCTCACCGCGATTTGCTCTTTGCCGCGAATAGCGAAAATCTGGGAAATCTTTTCCCCGGCGTCTTTTGTGGTATTATGCAAAGGGGTTTCTTTCTTTAGTATGCCCGAATTTACGCGGAAAACCGACAGGCGGCCAAAATTATCGGAAATGGTTTTGAAAACTTGGGCGGTAAAAGGCGCGGATTCATTGCATTGCACGGTGATATCCTCGCCTTTGGCATTTTTCGCCGCCATGCTTTTGCGCAAAACAGAAGCCGGGGGCAAAAAGCTAACCAGCGAATTCATCGCAACCCGAACACCCAAATTTTGCACAGCGGAGCAAACAAAAACCGGAGTAACGCTGCCCTCGGCAACCCCCGAATTTACTGCACCATAAAGCTCCTCGATGCTAAACTCGTCCCCCTCAAAAAAACGCTCCATCATTTCTTCGCTAGTTTCGGCGGCGGCCTCTTTTAGCTGGTCATGCAAATGCTCAACAACATCGGCCATATCAGCCGGCATAGGGATATCCTGGGTGCGCCCATCCACAAATTTACGCCCCTGCTTTTTCACGATATTCACAATCCCGGTAAATTTGCCGCCCTCTTTTATCGGGGCTTGCAAAGGGGCAATACATTTGCCAAATTTTTCCACCAGCTCATCACAAATTTTGTCAAATTCGGCATTTTCATCATCAATGCCGTTTATAAGTATAACCTTTGGCAGGCCGCACTCCGTGGCCAAATCCCAGGCTTTTTCCGTGCCTACCTCGATGCCGCTTTTGGCCGATATCACAATCAAAGCCACATCCGCCGCGCTCAGAGCCTGGCGCACCTCCCCCACAAAATCAAAAAATCCAGGGGTATCGATAAAATTAATTTTCGTGTCTTTCCATTCAACCGGAATCAGCGACGAACCAATAGAAATGCGCCGCCGCACCTCTTCCGGGTCATAATCCGAAACGGTGTTTCCCTCATCAACCCGCCCAATGCGGGTAGTCGCCCCTGCGATATTGAGGCAAGCCTCTAAAATAGCGGTTTTGCCCGACCCTGTGTGGCCCATAACGGCGATGTTTCTGATTTTATCAGCAGAATATGTCTTCATGCATCTACCTCCTAAAAATTTCTTCCTTATATAATTCTAACACATCACAATTTTTTGTAAAGTCTTTAGATGCTCATTAGTCCAACTTTGTGCAATTTGCATAAAAAATATTCAAATTTTGGCAAAAATTTTGTTAGATTTGTTTAATGGCCAAAGTGGCGAAAAATGCGGATATATAATTATCCAGACAATATCCGACCCCCTTGTCCTCATAAAACCCATGGATTGTGAATCCGGCGGCGATTTGGCCGGCTATCAAATCCTCCAGCGTATGCCCAAAGCAAACACCGTTTTCCCGGGCGATATCGTCAAATTCATCCGGGGTCAAATCCCGAATGTCAGAATATGGGATTTTATGACGGACTGTTAATTTTCCATCAAGCATATCATCCATATCAAAAATAAATTCCACGGGATTATTATGCCCAGCCAGCAGCCGTCCGCCGGGGGCTAGTACCCGATGCGCCTCGCGCCAAATAGGCAAAACCGACTGCGCAAAACAGCCCCCCAGCGAAAGGGCAATATCAAAACTACCATCCGCAAAACAAGACAAATCCTGCATATCGCCCAAAACCGTAGCGATTTCCAGCCCATCCCGCCGCGCCACCATCTCATCCTGCCCCAGCTGGGCGGGGCTATTATCCAGCACAGTCACCCGCGCGCCGGCCGCCGCCAAAATAGGCCCCTGCTGCCCGCCGCCCCCTGCTATCAACAAAATCCGCCGCCCCGAAACCTCACCAAACCACTCCCGCGGCACAGCCCGATAGGGCGTCAAAACCACGCTCCAATCCCCATCCCGCGCCGCCGCCACCTGCTCGGAACTAACAGGCAAAGTCCATTGATTCCCCTCCGCCACATTTTTATCCCATACCTTGGCATTTATGGATAAATATTCCATTAAACATCACCATCCCCCAAAATTATACCACGATTTACCCTCATTGTCAAAAACCTGATTGACATTGTTTATTTTGTGTTGTATACTGGTTTTATGGATATTTTTGGAAGGGTGATAATTATGGGCAAGGGTTTAGAGATTGTAAATTTGACAAAACGCTTTGGGAAATTTACCGCGCTGAATCGTATCAATTTGGAGGTTGGCGAAGGGGAGGTTTTTGCGTATATTGGGCCGAATGGGGCGGGCAAATCCACCACCATCCGCTGTATGCTGGGGATTTTGCAGGCCACCGAGGGGTCTGTGCGGCTATTTGGGCAGGATGCCTGGCGGGATGCGGTGGAGATACATCGCCGGATTGCCTATGTTCCCGGGGATGTTAGCCTTTGGCCGAATCTGACCGGGGGCGAGGTTATCGATTTATTTGTGTCGCTGCGCGGCTCGCATGATAAGGCTTTGCGCAAACGGCTTGTTGATGATTTTAATTTGGACACTACAAAAAAATGTCGTACATATTCAAAGGGAAACCGCCAAAAAGTCGCATTGGTGGCGGCTTTTGCATCTCAGGCGCAATTTTATATTTTGGACGAACCCACAAGCGGCCTCGACCCGCTGATGGAGCAGGTTTTCCAAAATTGTGTGCTGGAGCAAAAAAATATGGGCAAAGGGGTATTTTTGTCGAGCCATATTATGAGCGAGGTTGAGCGGCTTTGCGACCGGGTTGGGATTATTCGGCAGGGCGAGGTGGTGCAGGTGGGTACGCTAGATGAGCTGCGGCATCTGACCCGCTATGTTTTATACGTATCAACGCACCGCGAAATCGAGGGGCTGGACAAAATGCCCGGCATATATGATATCGCCCGCGAGGGCGGCGGCCTGCGGTTTTATGTGGATGCAGACAAAATGGGGGCGGCCATAAATCATATCAATCAATTTGGGATAAATCGGCTGGAATCCGCGCCGCCTAGCCTAGAGGAGCTATTTATGCAGCATTATCGCGGCGAGGAGGCGGAGTAAATGGCTGGCAATTTTGACAATATTTGGAAGCTGACCCGCTCTGTTTTTCGGCGGGAATGGCGGATTAGTCTGGTTTGGCTGGCGGTCTTGGTGGTTGTCATAGTCGGGCTGGTGCCGGGGATGATGGCCATTATGGATGAGGACGGCATTGCCGAATTGGCGGCGATGGTGGAAAATCCCGCGCTGGTGGCCATGATGGGCCCCGCCTTTGCCGCTGAAACCCCGGGATTTGGCGCGGTCTATACCACCATGATGCTGCTATTTTCCGCCATTTCTGTCGCCATCATGAATATTTTTCTAATCACCCGCCATACCCGCGCCGACGAGGAGCTGGGCAGATACGAGGTTTTGCGGTCTTTGCCCCTGGGGCGGCTGTCAAATCTCGCGGCGGCGTTTATTTGCGCAATCGCCGTAAATGCCGCAATTGCGGCATTTGTCGGCATAGGCATGTTTGCGCTAGGGGATGTCAGCATGAGCTTTGGCGGCTCGATGCTTTGGGGGGCGGCCTTGGGCGCGGCGGGGCTGATATTTGCGGGCTTTGCGGCGATTTTTTGCCAGCTATCCGCCAGCTCCCGCGGGGCGGCTTCCTATTCGTTTTTCACTTTGATAATTTTTTATTTTTTACGCGCCGCCGGGGATATAAATTCAGATATGGAAATAATTTCCTGGATTAGCCCGCTGGGGCTGATAAACCGCACCGCGCCCTATGCAGGCGATAGGTGGTGGCCGATTTTTGCCGGGCTGGGAATCGCCGCAATCGCCGCCATTATCGCCTTTTGGCTGAATTCCATTCGGGATATCGACCAGGGGCTGATTCCCGCTCGACCCGGCCGGGAGGCGGGCGGGCGGCTTTTGCGTTCGCCGCTTGGGCTGGCTTTTCGGCTTTTGCGCGTGTCGCTAATCGGGGCATTGGTGGGAATGTTTGTTTTGGGGGCTTCCTACGCGGTTGTGCTAGATGGAATCGACGATTTTCTCGCCCATAATCAGTTTTATCAGGATTTGATTTTTGTTCCGGCGGGAATCGATTTCCAGATAATGGAAGGAATGTCGACCCAAGAAATTGTCGCGCTAATGAATAGCGTGGTGGCGGCCGCGGGCTTTACCACAGCGGATTTATTCGCATCAATGATAAACAATTTGATGGCAATGGTCGCCCTAATCGCGCCCATATCCTTTATTTTGCGCGCCCGGGCAGAGGAAAAAGCAGGCCGCGCCGAGCTGATTTTATCAACGCCAACCTGCAAAATCCGCTATCTAGGCGGCTTTGCGGCAATCGCATTTATTTCGGCGGCGATTTTGCAAATCCTGCTCGCCCTCGGTTTATACGTAACAGCCCGCGCCATGCCCTATGTCCCCCAAATGTCGCTAGGATTTTTGCTACAGGCCGCCATGGTCTATATCCCCGCGATTTGGGCAATCATCGGCATTGCGATATTTATCCTAGGCGCAGCCCCGCGCGCCGCCGCCGCAATCTGGGGCTTTTTCGGCTACACCCTGCTCATCACATTTATTGGCCGCATGGGCATCCTCCCCGCATGGCTGCCAAACACCACCCCCATGGGCTTTGTCCCCCAACTGCCAATCGACCAGCTAACCCCCGCGCCCCTAATCCTGCTAACCCTATTCGCCGCCGCACTAACCGCCGCCGGCCTCGCCCTATACCGCCGCCGGGATTTGGCTTGACTTTTGGGGAAATTTGGGGTATTATTATTAGAAAGGGAGATGGTTTTATGAGCAAAATGGATAAATTTGTAAATTCACTAATGGAGCCGGCGCGGGAATTTAGCGCGATTCCGTTTTGGTTTTTAAATGATGATTTGTCGAAAGAGGAGCTATCGCGGCAATTGCGGGATTTTGCGGAAAAGGGCGTTTATGGCGTGGTTTTGCATCCGCGCATTGGGATTCCTAAATCTCTGCGGTTTTTGAGCGATGAGTATTTCGATTTGATTCGCCATTGTGTGCAGACCTGTCAGGATTTGGAAATGCAGGTGGTGCTTTATGACGAGGCCATGTATCCATCCGGGTCGGCGTGGGGCGGCGTGGTTCGCGCAAATCCGGACTTTGCGCCCTATGGCATTACCTTGTCAAGCGATGGCAAAGATGGGCGGATTATTGCCGAAAAAGATGGGCGGATTATTGCCGAAAAAGATGGGCGGTTTATCGTCGAAAAGCGGTCGCCCGGCACTATTCGCGGGATTCATTTTGGCGAGGATGATGGCGAGCCGGATGCCCCAAAAGCCGCGGATTTGCTAAATCCGGAGTCGGTTTCCAAATATATCGAGCTTGTTCACGATGCCCATTATTTGCATTTAAAGGAATTTTTTGGAAATACTATAATCGGGTTTTTTACAGACGAGCCTGACCCCCTAGGGCGAAATGCCCGGGGATACCACCCATGGCAGGGCGGCATGGATGCCGAAATCACCGCGCGCGGCGGCGATTTAACCGAGCTTTTTGGGCTTTTTGACAATCAGGCAAATCCGACTATTGATACGTATAAATCAATGATTGTCGAAAAACTAAACAATATCTATTACAAACGGCTTTTTGACTGGTGCGAATCCCATGGAATCGCGCTAATGGGGCATCCTGCGGGCAGCGATGATATGGACGAAATGAAATATTTTCATGTGCCGGGGCAGGATGTGGTTTTTCGATGGATGGGGCCCGAGCGGCCGCTGACCGGCGTTCATTCGGCACAGGGCAAATGCAGCTCGGATGGGGCGCGGCATTTGGGGCGGCGGCGCAATAGCAATGAGTTTTTGGGTGTTTGCGGCCGGGAAAATGAGCGGTGGCATTTGACTGCCTGGGATGTTCGCTGGTTTATAAACTGGCTGGGTGTACGCGGCGTAAACCAGTATATTCCCCATGCTTTTTATTATAGCGTGGCGGGAAAGCGCAAGGATGAGCGCCCGCCTGATGTTGGGCCGAATAATATTTGGTGGCCGCATTATCGGATTATCGCGGATTATATTCGGCGAATTTCCCATTTAATGACAGATGCGCCAAATACTGCCAAAATCGCCGTCCTTTGCGAAAGCGGAAATATGGCGCAGGATGAAATGCGGCATTTTTATGAATATCAGATAGAATTTAACTATTTGGCGCGGTCTTTTTTGGTAGATTTTCCTGAAACAGATGGAAAAATATGTATACAGGGCTACACATATGAGCATATTTTGGATGCAAAAAGCCCGCGTATTGAGCAGGATGTCCTAGAGCTAATTGCGCGGACAAGGCGGGATATACAAACCCGCGAGCCACAGCCGGATTTGCGTGCCACCCATATTATTAAGGATGGTTTTGATTGTTACTTTTTTGTCAATGAAGGTTTTGAGGTGATTGATACAGAAATCACAGTGGCGGCGCAAGGCGCGGCTATTGGGGTGGATTTTTGGGGCAGCCGGGCATTTCGTCTGGCGGATGGCCCGAAATTTGATTTGCATTTGAAATCCGGCGAAAGTCTGCTGGTGGTAATGGATGCGGCCGGGGATTCCACCGCCGCCACTGCGCCAAAAACCACGGATTTAGGCGATTTGACCGAGCAGTTTTCATGGAGCGACGAAAGCCCGGATGATATCAGCAAAACTTATACAGCCCTGCTCGATTTGGGCGAAATTGCTGGAAATGAGATTTTTACAATCCGCGGCGAGGAAATGGCGGAATGCTATGTAAACGGCCATTTCGCGGGGGTTAGCTTAACAAACTCACACACCTTTAATATCGGTAAATTTTTGACAAATGGCGTAAATAGCCTGAGAGTCGTGTTTACAGGCAGTGCGGCAAATCGCTATGGAAATATTAGTATTCCTTATGGAATTCTTTAGGAGAGATTTATGAGAAAAAATAAAACCCGCCGGGGAAATCCTTTGGTTCATATTGGCGTGGTGATTGTGGCTTTGGGGCTGGCGGTGGGGGTTTGGCATATCACCCAGTCCGGCGATCGCCCCGAGCGCGAGCGGCGCGAGGCCGCAATCACGCCAAATATGACCGAGGTGGCTTTTTTCGATTTTTTCCCCGACCGCAGCCCGCGAAATATCCACCTAATGCTGGGCGATACCTTTATGACGGCCTTTGCAGAGCCTACTATTATCGGCGGCGAGCTACATATCCCGGCGGATTTTTTGCGTACCCATATAAATCAGGATATTTTTTGGGAGCCGCGGAGCAATCGCCTGTCGATTACGACTATTAGCGAGGTTATACGTTTCACCGTGGATGAGCATGATTATCGCATAAATGACGATTATCGCCGGATGGATTTTCCGATTCGGCGCGTGGGCGATATGGGCTTTATGGCCGCAAGCGAGGTTATGGCGCGGTTTCCCGGCGTTTCCATCAGCCAGCCCGGCGGCCATAATATTGTGATTGTAGAGCTTTTTGACAATGATATAATTTATTATCGCGTGTCAGATTTGCCAGAAAATGGAAACGATCTCGATTGGGTGCCCCTGCGCGCCGCCGCCGATATTCAAAGTCCCATATTGGCGCGGCTTTCCCCGGGCGATTCCCTGCGGCTTTTTGGCGTTGGGGATAATGACGAATTTCTGTTTGTCCGCACGACAAATGGGCTTTTGGGCTATGTTTCCGAGGATTTTTTGGATTTTGTGGATTTCACCGTGGGCATCCCCCGCCCCGACCCGCCGATTCGCCCCCAGCTATGCCCATTTGGCCGCCCTTTCACGGTTTTATGGCAGCAGGTGACTAATCCGGTTGCGGCCGCTGATACGTATCAATGGCGCGCCATCCCGGGGGTGGATGTTCTTAGCCCCACATGGTTTAGTTTCGACGCGGATGCCCTAAATGGCGATATTATCGACATCGGCAATCGCGCCTATGTGGATTGGGCGCGGGCAAATGGGATTGCGGTTTGGCCGCTGATAAAGGATAATTTTTGCTATGATGTGAGCCATGCGGTGCTGACCTGCGCCTATGTGCGCGAGCATGTTATCGCCCAGCTGATGCATTTTGCCGATATTTATGGATTTGATGGGATAAATGTGGATTATGAGGCCGTCCGGGTGGCGGATAGCGAGTATTGGATTCAGTTTTTGCGCGAGCTGGCTGTGCCTATGGCCGAGCGGGATTTGGTGCTGTCTGTGGCGGCGTTTGTTCCCGCGCCATGGCAAATGCATTACAATCGCACGGAAATAGCCCGCACCGCCGATTTTCTGATGATTATGGCCTATGATGAGCATTATCAGCGGGCTGACCGGCTGCGCACCCAGGCAGGCCCTGTCGCCAGCTATAATTTTGTGCGCAATGCCATAATCGGCACTCTGCGCGAGATGCCCTCCTATCGGGTGCTGGTTTCTGTGCCGTTTTACGAGCGGATTTGGCGCGAAGAGCCATATGGAGATACCGACCAGGTGCTGACGACCAGCGTGGCCGTAGGTATGGCCGTGGCGCGCAATCGATTTATCAATAATGGCGCGACATTTGTTTGGGACGAAACCATCCGCAAATATTACGCCGAATATTATGCGATAGAGGGCGGCGTGCAGGTTCGTTACCGGGTTTGGCTGGAGTGTCTGCGCTCTATGCGCCAGCGGCTTTATATGGTGGATGAGTTCCAGCTGGCCGGGGTTGCAGGATGGCGCAAAGGCTTAGAATTGCTGACTGTTTGGGATGTTATCGCCGATTTTGTTCCGTAAAAGGGGGAATGGGATGACTATTGTTAAAACCAAGCAATACAAGCCATTCCAGCTAAATGATGAGCAAGCAAAGCAATTGTCACATCCGGATAAAATACAGAATGCTTTGCAATCGGATGATTGCATGGGGTTTTATTTGGTTGACGACTCGATAAATATTGGATTTGCGCTGGTGAGGCGATTTGCCGGAAACCAGTTCTTTCTGTGGAATTTCGTTATCGACCGCCGGCATCAGGGCATGGGCAAAGGCAAAGCGTTTTTAGGGCTACTAATCAATTCATTGAAAACGATTCACAATGCCAAAACAATTACCACCACATATATTTATGGCAATGAAGCGGCAAAAAGATTGTATGAATCATTCGGATTTAAACAAACTGATATTGTTTGTGAAAATAATGTGCATGAAGTCAATATGATATATTTGGGGTGTGGGCATTCGCGTTGACGTAGGGGCGGCCATTGGCCGCCTATCGCAAATTGGCGACAGATATCGCACGTGGATATCCATAGCTCAACCGCACAAAATCTGGCCTTAAAGGTTTTATTCGCGCTTATTAGCGTTATTCGTGGTTGTAAAAATCTTTTGTACGCAAGCGAGTGCATCATTGGTTAATTGAGAGGTTGCCATGAAAAAATATTATATTTACGGAGGTTGGATATGAACCTAAAAAATGGCAGCAAATTGGTAGTTCGCAAAGCAGATAAAAAAGATGCTCAAAAATTAATAGATTTCCTTGTAGTTGTACGTAGCGAAAGCAATTATTTGCTCGGCACACCAAATGACCCAATTCCAACTTTAGAGCAAGAAGAAAAATTCATCGAGCGATTCAAAGACTCAACAACAGCCGCATTTTTTGTAGGTTTTATAGACGATGACTTGATTTGTGCAGGAGAAGTGTCCGGAAAAAGGCAGGAAAAGGCTTCACACCATGGAGGCATTGCGATGTCTGTGCTTAAAGAATACTGGGGCATAGGCGTTGGTTCGGCATTATTGGAACAGATGATAGACTTCGCTAAAAATACGGCTAAACTGGAAATTCTACATTTAGGTGTGCATGCAGATAATGCGCGCGGGATTAACCTATACAAAAGAGCCGGGTTTAAAGAAATAGGAAGATTTCCTAAATTTTTCAAAATAGATGGTGCATACTATGATGAAATTCTAATGAACTTGTACTTCTGACAAGCAAGCATATTTGTGCGGGTGCATCATTGGTTAATTGAGAGGTTGCCATGAAAAAATATTTATCAATTTTCCGGATTCATTTTATAAACACACTGCAATACCGCGCGGCGGCCGCCGCGGGGCTATCCACCCAATTCGCATGGGGGTTTATGCTGACATTATCATTTGGGGCATTTTATCGGGCAAATCCCGCCGCCTTCCCAATGGCATTATCTGACACCGTTGCCATTATTTGGATTCAGCAGGCCTTTCTCGCCCTATTTGCCCTATGGTTTTGGGATGACGATATCGCCGATTCTATCACAGATGGCGGCGTGGTTTATGATTTGGTGCGGCCGATAGGGCTTTATGCCAAATGGTTTGCCGCCAGCGCGGCCAAACGCTGCGCCCGCGCGGTTTTGCGGTGCATGCCAATTTTGATTGTCGCGCTGATTTTGCCCCCGCCCCTGCGCCTGATTTTGCCGCCCTCATTGGCGCAATTCGGGTTATTTATCGTATCAATGATTTTGGGGCTGGGCGTGGTCGTTTCATTCCAAATGCTCCTATACGCCACCTTGTTTTACACTATCTCGCCCATGGGAATCCGCCTAATGGCGGTGGTTTTGGGGGATTTTCTCTCCGGCGGCATCATCCCCCTCCCCTTTTTCCCCGACTCCATCCGAGGGATTGTCGAAATTTTGCCATTCGCCTCGATGATAAACGCCCCGGCGCGAATATTCTCCGGCAATATCGCAGGCTTCGCCGCCCTGCAAACCATGGCGCTACAGGCCGCATGGCTGCTCGCCCTAATAATAGCCGGCCGCGCCCTATCCACCCGCGCTTTGCGCCGAGTAATTGTTCAGGGGGGTTAGCATGCTATATTGGAAATTTTTTACAATGCACCTAAAATCCCAAATGCAATACAAATCCTCATTTTTATTGACAACAATCGGACAATTTCTATTTTCATTTTCGACTCTTTTGGGGGTCTATTTTATGTTTATGCGATTCGACGAGGTGGAGGGCTTTACATTCGAGGAGGTATTGCTAGCATTTGCGGTGGTGCTAATGGCTCATGCGCTGGCGGAAATACTAGGCCGCGGCTTCGACCGTTTCCCGCGCGCCATGGGCAATGGCGAATTCGACCGCGCCCTAGTCCGCCCCCGCAGCATCATCCTGCAAATCCTAATGTCGCAAATCGATTTCACCCGCATCGGCCGCCTAATCCAGGCGATTTTGGTGCTAATTTACGCCATCCCGGCCAGCTCCATCGCATGGTCACCAAATAAGATATTCATATTAACCCTAATGATAATATCAGGAACCATAATATTTTTCGCCCTATTCATGCTCCGCGCGGCCCTGGCCTTTTTCACAATCGAAGGCCTAGAATTCATGAACATCCTAACCTACGGCGGCCGCGAATTCGGCCGCTATCCCTTCTCCATCTACGGCGACAACATCCTGCGCTTCCTAACCTTCATCATCCCCCTAGCCCTCTTCCAATACTACCCCCTCCTCTACCTCCTAGGTCGCACCACCAACCCCCTAAACGCCGCCGCCCCCCTCCTAGGCGCAACCTTCATCCTCCCCACCCACGCCCTCTTCCGCCGCGCCCTAAAATCCTACAAATCCACCGGCTCATAACCCCCACCAACCCCCTCCACAAAAACTTCCCACCACCCACAAAAAACACTTGACAACGAAATACATCTATGAGATAATATATCTAGCCACACAAACAAGGGGGATTAGCGCAGCTGGGAGCGCGCCTGACTGGCAGTCAGGAGGTCACCGGTTCAAGTCCGGTATTCTCCACGAACAGCAAACCCTTTAGCCGATAAAGCTAAAGGGTTTGCTGTTCGTTTTGTAAAATGCAAGGCTAGATTTTACTAAAAAATAACGAGAAAACAGGCCAATTATTCCAAGCAAAACAACAAAATCTTTTTGATTATAGCTATTAACTAATTTTGATTTGGAGGATTTGGCTATGAAAAATACACAAATAAGGGGTGCGAAAAACCGCACCAGCGAAGAAAGCAACAAAATTATTTCTATGGTTGCAGGCTCTTTTGCAGTCGATGGCATGATTTTGAGCGATGAAAACATTCAGCAATTGCACCAATGCATGGTTGGCAAGCGAACCCGAAAACCCCATCTCTCATAACACTTTGATCGAAAAACTCGCCTATTACCTCGCCGAAATCAACGCAACCCACCCCTTCCGAGAGGGTAATGGTCGAACCCAAAGAGCATTTATACAGCTACTCGGCATGAGTATCGGGTACTACATCAACTTCACAAGTATCGCCGAAAAGCAAATGATAGATGCCAGTATCGAATCTTTTTCGGGTGGTAACGATGGGTTTGTGAGAATTTTTGAGCAGGCATTAGTACCGATTTAGAGCGAGAAAATGGCTCAAAATCGGTACTTTTTGTAAAGGCAAGACCTAATAAACGCAAACCATATTTTTCCAGTTATGCCCCTCGCTTGGAATGGCGAGGGGTTTGATTTTGTTGGCGGGGTGTTTGTCGGCATAAGATTTGTTTTGCGATTCTTCATTGAGTAGTTTCACAGGCACTCATCACACCCCTACTCCGCACTCCCAAGAAAATTATAATAAATAACAATCTCTCTAGGCTGCGCAGAGCTTGCTGATACTGTTATGCGGTCTATTAGCTCGACGGCAGTAGCACGGTCTAGGTCTGTGATGTTGACATACTTTTTCATCAAGGCGATGAAGGTTTCAACATCGTTTTCTGTTTGGCTTTGCCGCTCTATAGATTCTGATAGCTGTATGGCTTGTTGGATTAGCTCTTGCTTTTCTGTTTCGTATCTTCGGGCGTAGTCTGCGAAGATGGTTGATGTGTCTGTTGTGATGGTTATGCCTTGTGGGTTTGTTGGGTGTGGTGGGTGTGGTGAATCTGTTGGGTTTGTTGGGTTTGCTGTATTTCTCATGCTCGTTGTGCCTACCGTGTCCGTTACACTCGACATGTCCACACCACCCAAAACAGATTTCTCAAAAGCCGCCTGCAAAAGTTTGTCTAGCTCGCCAAGTCTTTTGTTGACTTTTTTGAGTGTTGCTCTGTCGTGGGTTATTTGTGCTCCGCTGCTTTGTGATTTGATGGCGTAGAATCGTTCTCTTGCTGCACTTTCGTCTTGCAGGACTTCGCCAGCTTTTGCTTTGATGTCAGCTATTACTATTTCTTTTAAGTCACGCTCCAAGATATAATGAGCGGTGCAGGCAGTTTTGCCCTTTGTTTTATACGTAGCGCAGTTATAGCCAACAAGAGTTATTTTCTCTCCTGTGTTTACGGTGTAAGATGTATTCGTGCGGGTCAGGTAACGACCGCAATCGGGACATCTCATTAAGCCTGTGAATGATGCAACTATCTGTTCCTTGGTGCTACGGATACGTTTATGGCTATTTCGTATCTCGGCGCATTTTTGGAAATCTTCTTTGCTCACAATTGGCTCATGCATATTTTGAACTATTGTCCATGTGTCTTTAGGGCGGCGTTTCTGTTTCTGATTTTTGTAACTAGCGCAGCCTACTTTACCATGAGCTACATCACCGCAGTATTCTGGTCTTTCGATGATACCTATGACTACGTTTGATGTCCACATTGGGATGTCGGTTCGTTTGTTTGGCACTCCACGTTTCTCTGCGCTATAGCCGCTGGGGGAGATTACACCTTCTGCGTTTAGTGCTTTTGCGATTGCACCGAAGGACATTTTTTGTAATCTCATATCGAATATTCGCTTTACCACACTGGCGGGATATGGATCAATTACGAGTTTATAGCGGTCGTTTGGGTCTTTGGAATATCCATAGGGCGCGTATGCCCAATGCTTGCCCTGTTCTGCTTGTTTGTTGATTACTGCCCTAATCTTCTCCGATGTTGTTTGGCTGTGCCATTCGTTGAAGATGAAGTAAAAGGGCAACATTTTTAATGCAGGACATTATGGGTCGGCAGTGTCGATGCTCTCTTGGATCGAAATAAACCTTACTCCCATTTCTTCTATTTTCTCGAAGTAAAGACCGCTCTGAACCCAGTTGCGACCGAATCTACTAGTATCTTTGATGACGATAACATTGATATTGCCTTTTTGAGCCTCGGCGTACATATCTTGAAAGCCTTTGCGATCAAAGTTTGTGCCAGTTCTGTCATCATCATAAAATACTTTTGGTGGTTGCCAGCCTTTTTCGCTAATGTAACCTTTTAGCATGTCGATTTGGTGTTCTATGGATAGGGATACACCTTTTCTCTTGCTGTCTAGGTCTTCATTGCTTAGGCGGGCATATATTGCGGGATACCAAATTTTGGAGTCTATGTTTTGAATTCTGGCGGATTTTGTGTCCAAAATCATTGGTTTTGTATCTTGTGTTGAAACTAATTTAGCCTCATGCGTCATAATGACTTCTCCTTTCTCTCGACGCAATAAGGCGGCTTACCTATAATTATTATAGCGTAAGCTGCGCTTATTGTAAATGGTATTTTTGGAGATTTCGATAATTTTTTAGCCCTTCTTGGAGTCCTGCACCCAGTACGCTCGTCCGAGGCACGCCCTGTATGACCTGAAACTTGCAAGGGTTTCATAAGACCCCACGTGCGTTTCAAATCATGCAGAGCTATCATGCCGTCTATTCTGTGTTGGTCGGCATATCGAGCCCCATTTCCCGCACTGTTTTGCGCTCTGCGAGATTGAGCAGTGATGTGTGAATATGCTGATTACCAATGAAAACGCTTTTGACTATATATTTTTTGTCGCCTATGCTGTATTCTTGAATTGATGCTACAGGCGATTTTGTTGTATTGATGCGGTTATTTTCTATATGATTGCATGGTATCATTGTCATAAAATTTCCCCCTTGAAATATTGGATGATATTGCAGAATCTCAAATAGACCAACCCGAGAGGTTAGTCATGTGCGGCACTTCATGCTACAACTGCAATCTGTGCTTGCTCGTCTAATTTTGGTTGTTGCGTTTGTGATTGCGCCAACCGCTCTAATTGTTCCAGCTGCTCCAACTGTTTCCGAGCAACGGTGTATAAATAGTTATTAGCAATAACACTAATCCGATTATGCCCCAACACCCGAGATGCCACCGCCATAGCCCGCTTATCATAAACAACACCCCTCAAATCCTTGCGGCAGTAATATCTGTCTTTCTTGGGGATATCAGCGATAGGTCTGGCGTATTTCTCGTAGATTGTGGCACAATAATCCGCTCGATATGAGTGGATATCGGCATTTGTCAGCACTTTCTCCCATACCCTTTGTCTGGGTGGAGTGTTGAGTATACGGTCTACCGCCGCTTTTGAAAGAATCGGACAATCCCTCATACGACCGCCCTTGCCCTTCAAGCCAGTTATATAATAATTCCCTGTGTGTTCGTTGTATCGGATGTTTTCTGCTCGCAAATTTGTAATCTCATGCCGTCGAAGCCCTGTGGCTCTGCAAAAATCCACAAACTCTTGGTTTTTGCTTTCGAAGAATCGAGCATTAGCCTTACCCTGCCGACTGCGGGTAATATCAGCCCTCCGCCGTGGCTGAGTCGGCATAAAGTCAGTCGAGGAACATCTATACATTTTCGCAATAGAATTTGAAATGGTTTTCTGCGAAGCCGCTACATATCCGCTATCTATCAAATGTTTCATATAAACATTCACATAAGGGCGAGCTCCCGCAATAGTGCGACAGCCGTAAATCTCTTTAGCCCACTTCATAAAGGCTATGCATTTTGTTCTATAAGTCTTATAAGTACCCCACGAATAGATATGTTTGGATGTAACGCCCTCTTGCTTTTCTGCGTGCTTATCCTCTCCAATTCGTAGCATACTTGTTAATCTTGCGGATACTTGATGGGTGATACTTGGTGTTTTTGGCATAGATGATTTTCCTTTCGGTTGGGGTGGTGTTGCAGTGTTGCGATACTACAGTTAAGGACAAAGCACGAGCTTTTTACATCTGCCCGGTGATGGGTGGGTTTTTGACCACCAGATGCTGTTCTGCCCAATGCTAAAAATCAGCACTGAGCATTACGAACAGCACAACCTTGTTCATGTGGATGCTGGAATCAGCGTATTTCTTGGGCTACACTAATTGCAAAAACTCCCAATGCGAAATAATCCACATTTTCCATCCCGAAAGGTCGCTGTGACTGGCAATATAACTCCAATCACATTTGATTGCTGAGGTTCTGCAAAATGCCTGAAAGAACCCCAACAACACAAAAAAGGAACAAACTAACAAGCATATAGCTCGCCGATTGTTCCTTTGCAGGTTTGTGCCGATTTTATCGGCTATCATTATATAAATAACCTCTGTGGTAGAGGGTATTTTTTATTGCCAAGCATGATGTTTTCGTGAGAGTGGGTGTGGTGTAGCATCGAAAAATAGTGTCCTATAAACACCTCTCAACGAAGGCTTGTGATTATCCCTTAAAAATAAAAAGGGACAAACCTCAAGCATATCAGCGAACGCTTGTATTCATCCATGTAATTGTTATTGTTATTGCTTATATCATTGCATCAACACAGCGCAGCTTGTATCAATAAAGCGCATGATGCATATATAAGCAAGACCTGCCAATATTTTTGCAGACTCGTAGTGTGTACGTAGTCCAACGATTCCGAGCTAAGGGCGCAAATCTGGCAAAATATGCAGATTCGCAAGTGACCGTTAGCGGTTTTTTGATCCGAAGTTTTTTGTGATCCGAAATAAATATGATATGAGTATACCATATTCGGGGATTATAAACAACGGATTTCGTATTCTTTGTTTCGATAATTTTTTGTTTCTTTCGATAAATTCACACCTCGTTCAATAAACTCATTCTCAATTCGATTGATTCTGCCCAGATTAACCCTGCGTTCCTTCAATAAAACATTCCTGCCGCAATCAGCAGAGACCCGAAAAGTTTGTTTGCTGTATATCAGCACCCCAAAGAACAGGTGAAATTACAACAATGCCATCACTATTGATACTCGATGCGCTCGCAATGCACTTGCGACACACCTAGCATTTTTTATGCACCGAGATGAAAACCGATACACCTATCCCAAGCTCAATCGGCATATTGCATAGCTCCTAATATCGCAAGGTACGAATACCTCACAACCTCAAAGCTCACCGACTGGCAACCTAGTAAACCGACACGCCCTATAATCCGAAAATTTCTCAATGAAGTTATTATACCAAAAAATGGAAATTAAGTCAATAGAAACTCCGAAATTTTCTCCGAAAGCAACCCAAAAACCCTCCGACATCATGCAACACCGAACGACAAAAGCGCAACAACCAAAATCGTATCATGTCGCAAATTCACACGGAACTCCAACGGACGGGGGGCTTTTAGGCGTTTATTCCGCATTTTCAATGTCGGAATAACCGATAAAAGCCCGTTGGGTGGGTGGGGTGGTTCGACATTTGTGTCGTTCGGCAAAGATGTCAAAGCCCATTTGCTCTATGATGTCAATCGTCTCTAAAAACCCCAAACATACACATCTCGGACTATGATGTGCGTATGTTGCATCACCAGCGAGCGCCCTCCTTGTTGACTTCAACACAGACACCGAGCAAAGCTCGGAAGTGCAAAAATACTCTCAGTAGCCATATGTCACCCCGCCTTGCTTCATAGGATTGTGGCGATTAAGCATAGTCTCGGGGGCGAGGAGTCGATGCTCACTGCAAGGTTAAATACCCTTTGTTTGCAATATCTCGTCGAAATCCAACGAATGTGGCGAATAGTTTTTTAGATTGCATTCAAACTTTTTAAAAGAACGTTCTGTGTTTCCGCTTCTTATCTTGAAATCTATGGCGATTGAATCGGTAGCCTTATTTGTGTAGTGCAATCCAAAGCGTTCATAAAACTTCGGATTATTACCGCTCACAAACACATAATCGCACGCCTGCAAAACGGAATAGGCGGAATCTTCTGTAGAGGAGAGCATGATAAATATCATATTCACATCCAAAGCATTCCTGAGACAATCCAAGAAGTCGTGGCGGAACCCTTCCGTATTTTCGAGACCGCTAATCCAGCAAACAACAGGTTCAAAAATATGCATGTCTTGTTCTTTGAGTTCCATCTTGGCATATGCATAAACAAAGTCCAAAATAGGATCTGGTAAATCGCCCTTGAAGCGCATTTCTTCGTACTGTTTTAAAAGATGAGGGGACTCAAGGTTGGCAAACAAGCTTAGAATTTGTGTTTCTATTGCTATACTTGTTATGGTTTTGTTATTTGCATCCCTCGGTTCGAAAACCTCTACATACTTTGAGCAAAAGGTTTCAAGATGCTCTGCAAAAGTTTTGTCGAGCTCGGTTAGGATTTCGGTAATTATTGCACGCATTTTATGTCCTTTGATTATTTCATCCAAGCCTTCCCTTGAAAACTCCATAACATCAAAGCCAATCTCATCATCAATGATGTTGTACATCCTATCGGCAACCGTGTTCAAAGAGAAAAAATAGTGGTTTTGCTTAGAGCGCAGAGCTTTATTTGGAGAGTGTTTGAAATTAATCGCAAACAACTTAGTCAAATACGCTAAATCACTTACAATCGGCGACAAAACAAGTATGTTCTTATTTTTTCCTCGCTCCACAAAGAAACTTTCGAGGTCGTTTACCTTGTCATTGTAAACAACACTTTCACCTAGAGTGAATACCTCAAAAAATTCCGGAATTTTTGAGATACGCGCTCTCTCGGCGACAAAACGAGAATTTGAAAGAATCTTGTTTTCTAAGAATTCTATTTTCTCGCTCATGTGTTCGCTGTAATGTTTCCCTATTTTCGCATAGCCACTTTTCTCGGCATATGCACTTAAAGTCTCCAGGAAAATATTGAAATTTGATTTTGTTAACACATCTCTCGTATGGATACAAACCACTTCATCAACTTCTATAAAAGGAACTTTGAATCGGGCATTTTTAGAAATATCCCCCGAAGCCGTGTTTATAAGCACCTCGCCAACTTGGATATCTTTGGATGCAGCTATGTTTCCGAGCGTGACAGACGAAACCTCTGGTTCGCATGGCAACGCAATCCGAACTTTAAAGTTAGCCAACGCTTTCGTGCTTAGAGCATCGGACATTTCTTGGCTTGCAAATAAAAGATGAAATCCCATTGCACGACCCTGCTTGGTGATAGCCATGATAAGATTCTGAATTTCGGACGATTCTCTGTTGTTGGCTTCAAGGAACATTTGCTGAAACTCATCCACTATCAACATGACTCTAGGCAAAACAACATCGTATTTTTCGCGAAATTGTTTGATGTTAGTTACGCCTACTTTTTCAAACAACCTCTCCCTTGCTCGCATATTGCGCTCTAATTGTTGAATCAAGGAAACAACATAGCGTATTTCACTCGTGGCAGCAAGTGCTTTTATGTGAGGGACTTTATGTCCAGACATGTAACGACTAAACTCCACTTTTTTGAAGTCAGCTAAGTATAAATCTAATTCCCACGGAGAATATTCCGTTAGTAAATTAAATATTAAGTTATTCAAAAAAACTGACTTGCCCGACCCTGTACGGCCCACAACTATCCCATGAACCTTCAGATCGTCAAGAGAAATCGCATATGGCTTATCGTTGTCGCCTTCAAAAAGTCCTGGGCGCAAATTAATTCCGCTGATAGTAGAATTAAACCATATATTTCCATTGAGCAAGCTTATTAAATCCGTTTTATCTTCGAGAAAAGTGTTCTTGTGCTCAACCCTAATAGGTTTTATACCCTTTAGTAGCTCTTTTAGCTTTATGTCAGAATCTCGCGGCTCTTTAATGTTTCTGAACTCGCCAATGAAGCCGAAGGGTTCAGGGCAAACAACGCAATTATCATTATTTGCATAGCAAAAAGAGCCAAAACTGCGTCCTGTGTCGAGATTCACCTCTTTTCTGTCGGTCGCAAATTTTTTGATATTTTCGGTCATCGACCTAAACATAAACCTAAGGAAATTTGTGTGAGTTAGCCCGCGCCCTTTTTCGCTCAGTCTCTGATTGCTTTTGATTCCGCTCCATGCGTCAGCATTTTCCTTCATCATGCCAAACCTCCAATCAACGCCTTCTCGATTTTTTAAGCACATCAAAAATACCGAAATTCTCAACTAGGGTTGCTTCGCCCTTGGTTTTGCTATCAATACCAGTTTGCACTGAACCATGCTCTGTGTCGGAATCGAAGACCCTTTGATTGTTTCTCCAGTCGCGCTTCAGCTCATCGATTTTTCGAGGCAAATCATCAAAAGAACCCGATACAAAATCCGCAGCAAGAACGGTCGGTTCTTTGATACAAGTGAATACGGAGTTGTCTACTAATTTACGCTCAACTACACCTATGGATTCGAATCTGATTCGCTGAACTTCCCGAACGTATTTGTCCAACATTGAGTTTAGGACATCAAAATCGCTCGCCACTACATCGAAAAAGCTAGTATTTGAGTTGGGCGGGTCAATTCGCGGAAACATTTCGTATTCAATAGCATCCCTCAACTGGTTTTGTAGCATCTCCGCAGTTCTTGCAGCATCTTCGCCGCCATCCATATGCAAAACATATGCCCTAAGGCTAGTATCCCCATTTGACCACTGGTCGTATTGCCTTCTGACTCCCGCCTTGACAGTTTCTTGGTAAAATCGCAAATACATCTTGGCTAATTCTACGAAAGGCTCATAATGTGTGCGTTCACAAATCTCGTTCATGTCCATTGCCAAACCCCTTGTTGCTCCTGCGATTCTTTCCAGAATCATTTGATATGTGTAGATGATATCTCGTTGCTCAGGTGTATCAAAACTCATTCTCGTATACATAGCATACCCTCCTTTCACCGAATTTTCAATACTGGCTATATATTGGTACGAACTAGAACCTATGTTCATGCGCTCTGTCTTGCTCACTCGAATCACTCTTCTCCTTGCACCTCCTGCCCTACTTTTCAGTGTTTGCGTTGTAGCTCAGAACTCAAAATATTAAACCTAGTCCACAACCTAATTTACGTAGCACAAGGGAACCTCGAAAAAACGCTACGCCTCGTAAGGTCTAAGAGTCGCATCCACATTGTCTATAATATACTTAGCTCCATCCGATACATGTCTCTCTATTTCCGAAAGTATGTCGTTTGTTTTGTTCAGTTTAGTCTTCTTGTGCCTATCCTCCCACTCTTCTTGTGCGACGTATAGTATTATCAATAGCCCATGTATCTCGTATTCGTGGTTTTGTAGCAAGTCAAGAAAGCCAGAGTTGCGCAGAATTCCAGACCTATCCACATCATCTCGCTTTGGCACAATTATGTGAAGTATGTTATACTCCGAAAAATGCATTTCGTCGTCAGCCTTGCGAAGTTGGTTGTACTTAACATATGAATGCATTTCATCGTCCCTAGACTTTTGCCCTAGATTTCTACCCTCTTGCTCGATTCGCTCAATCACGTCCTTTAAATTCGCCAAGTCGGCAGGCATTTTGAAGTTATCATCATCTGACTTGGGTCTATAGTTGCTAGGAACAACATAAACGCGTCTTTCTATATACTCCGCTAAAATAAACTTTTCGGAACCTTTGGATACGTCGATAATGTACTGATTTTTTACAACCCCGAAATCAGAGGAGGTATACAGGCCGCTCGTAAAGCGATCCAAAAATCCGCCTATTTTTTTATCTGTGCGCACACCATCGTCCTTATATAGCAATACAACGTGTTTTTTGCCATATCGCATCATTGAAACGTGGTGGAGAATCCCAGAACCAACGGATGTTTTGAACCCTTGACCAAGAAAGTATACAGGGTCAGGAAGTTCAAAATCTTCCTTTGCTTCATTTTCTTTTACTTCATGCCAGCTTATATCTTGCAACTGTGCATAATTTTCAAAACGCATCTCCACGTCCTTTAGCTTTCGCTCTAAATGCAATTGTTGAGACTCTAGCTTTTTGATCTCGTTATTGTATCTATGGACACTGGCATTGCTTGTTTTGAGTTTATTCTCTTCGGTAGCAAGCTTTTCTTTTAATTTCCTAATACCCTCTGCATCTTCTCGTGCATCCCGAAGAACATCGTCAATCTTCATCTGAACAATCGCGTTATGCTCTTCTATTTCTGTAAGAATCGCTTGCCATTCATCATCCCCCTCCCTCCTTATCCTGTCCAGTTCGGATTTATAGTTATTTTGAATTTTGCGAACCTCTCTAGTCCTCCAAGACGAGAGACCGCCTTTTTCTGAGCCTTGTTGCATTCGAAACGCCCTATCGCGCTCTTGCTCAGCAACCATGATTTGCTCTCTCTTGCCCCTATACTTCTTTCGGATTCGTGCAACACTATCGGAAAAATCCTTTTCTAGATTCCTCCTTTCTCTACTACGAGCATCATCCTTTCTGTTTAAGGCTTCAGTTAAGTCCGCGTCAATCTGAGCCAATTTTTTTAACGACAATTCAATATTTTCACGAATTTGAATGATTCGCTTGGCAACTTCTTTGTTGAAGTGATAATTTTTCTGATTCGAAAAGTCTACCCTTTTCTTCTATGAGCGCAATTGCTCTGCCGTTATCCATTTTTTTATATGCCATTTTTTCGGCATGCGTTGCTTTTATTTCTTCCACCTTTGCTGAATATGCGCTTTCGAGGTTTGCCTCTTTAGCTCTGTGATTAGAGCCGAAATTCAATCTCGCATTTTCAATAACACAGTGCATCTCTTTTTCGAGTTCATCCCTTCTTGACGCATAATGGTGTTTTAAATTATCAATAAATTTGACTGTGTTTTTGTCAAAATCTCTTTTAGTTTGCGCTTGCTTTAAAGACAGGGTAGTTAAATCGTTTTTGGTAACAAAATAAAGACCAGCTGCAAAAAACCCGCCAGCCATAAAAAACAAAGAAATGACTAGCGACGCGCCTAACACTCCGGAACTAATAAACACTACCGAAGTAACAATAGTTGACGGAACGAACAGTATCGCTACCCACGCCCAAAGCGAATTTAATGCTTCTAAGCGATTGTAATCTTTGCGGTGACCTTTTTCAATTAGGGTATGGGAAGTCGAATTGGACGCAACCCAAGAACGCACTTTGTCATCAAGTTCTAAACCGCATTGGTTAATCCTATTTTCGTAATCTTCTTTGACTCTTTCGTTTTCAATTTTAAGTTTGCCTGCCTCAAGCCTCCTCTCTGTATTCAGTGAATCTGCATCTCTCTGAAATTGCAATAAAATCTGGCTCAGCTCCTCTTCTTGGTCAGCGAGGATATCCGAAACATGCGTATCGATGCTACAAATGTCATCGTGCAAACAACCTATTTCGTATTGGTGTTTTTTCTTCAATGAAGCTAAATTAAGCTCAAGTTTATTCTCACACAATGCAATCTCATCGTTTTTGGATCTTTTGAGTTGGCTTTTTTGAGCTGCAATTCTACGCATGTTATCAATTATCTCGCTACGCTTTGTATCACGACTTTCATTTGATAATGCATGATATTTTTCCGTGAATTTTGTTTTTTGCAACTCTATGTCACTTTTTTCACGAGCATCTAATTCAGCAATCTGATTTTTATAGTTTTCCTGCTCGGCATTGAAATCAACCCTTTTAAAAGCTTGCTTTTGCATGAGAACCTCGCTCTTATATGCAAATTGCGTTTCAATGTGCTTGATTTCATCTTTTTCGCTTTCAATCAATTCCTTAACTTTTATTTGGTAGATTTTGCGCGAACACCTCCTAACGCTCCAAGGAGGTGTTTTTAAGGTCTGCGTGAGGTCGCCAACAGTTTTTTCGCAATCCGATATCTGTGAGTCGCATTTGGCGATTTGATACAATAAATCGGCGATGGCAGAATCAGCCGCCTCGCTTTCGGAAGATGATTTTAGTAGTTGCTTTTTTAGTGAAACTATCTGCGAAAGCACCCCTTCGAGCTCTTTGGCAAAAACTGGATAATTTAATTCATGTTTCCTCCACTCTATAAGCCCTTTGTATAAAGCCTCCATTTTGAACGCATTGAAACCTGCATCGCTCATATTCCGCCCTCCAAAGAGGCCAAGTTTTTTTCTGCCTCTAGTTGATAACTAAAATATCCCATAATAACTATAACACACTTTGGATGATTTTGGAATAGTAAAGTTGAAAAGGCAGTATTGCATAACTATGAAACACCAAAAAATCCACTAGGAAACAAATCAAAAAGCCTAGCTTTACCTTTCTTCGAATGAAAGTTAGCAAATAGCATCATTGTCTTGTCAATCATTTCAATGCTA
>Ga0209755_10000225_pt1 | contig 110803 bp, 98 predicted proteins | sample TergutCo191P1_FD_187301 | JGI IMG/M metagenome (GOLD analysis project Ga0209755, IMG submission 187301) | Cornitermes sp. P1 segment gut microbial communities from Petit-Saut dam, French Guiana - Co191P1 (SPAdes) (version 2) | ecosystem: Host-associated > Arthropoda: Insects > Digestive system...
ATACTAACATACGAAGGACGATGTTTTTCCGAAATATTGTAAAGTAATATTAGATCATGAGTATAGGGAGGTTCTATACCAAGAATTGCTAAAGCCCCTTTCATATATTTTTCTGCCGCTTGCTGGCAATTAAAAGCTATATGTTGTGTTGGGATTGGTCTCATATTGGCAGCAAGATATTCAGCTACAGATAAATCATCTTCTGCAAGAAGCCTCCAATCTAACGGTGTATTTGTTTGCTCAGCCATAAATCCTTATTCCGTCCCTTGTTACTTTTTGTTCCAGTGTAAAATCGCATATGCGGTTCAGAAAGTCTTTTTTCTTTTTTGCAACAATATCAACAGCCATATTTTGACTCCGAGCTATTGCAAAGCGTATTTGCAAACCAGCGTCAAGGTCTCTCATCTCAACGTCATCTTTAAGTACAACATAAAAATCCAGGTCAGAATCCTTGTGAGGCGTACCATAAGCATACGAGCCAAATAAATATATTTGCTCTACCGGTATGGCATTAATAATGAGTTCTTTTAGTTTGTCTACTTCCTGCTGGACTTCTTGATTCATAATAGTATTTTAACTTATTTTTAAATCAAAAACAACCGTCATTACAAGCGAATTAACCTAAGTTCGAAAGTAACGATTAATTTCCATCGATTTTTATTAACCACGAAGGACACGGAAGGAGAGGGAAGAAATCTCACCAAGGCGCAGAGAACGAAGATGTCACAAAGGGGGAGAAAAGAAATTCACACAGAGACGCAAGCCGCTTTCGCGGCAATTTTATGAACAGAGGAATTTGATCCCAATCTTCTGTGTTCTCCGTGTCTCTGTGTGAAATCTTTTTGCTCCATTGTTCTTTAGAGAAGAGTCCTCGCCAAGGAACGAAGATGCTAAGAACATAAAGCAGTTGTACACCATCTTACCTCTCAGGAAGCAGCTGCGATAAATAAGACGATAAAACTTCCTTATACTCCTCTGCGATCTTTCTTTCTGCGGATATGAATACCCGATTATCGACGGCTTCAGCGGTAGTGTGTCCTTCGCGGTTTGAAAAACTGTACGGTAATAATGTTTCTCTTGTATTCGGGAATTATTGATTAATGATAAATATTTAACATTTCACCTAATTGAATAAAAATAATTTAAATTAAAATAATACAAAAATTAATCATTATATATATTTTTCTATTTCTTTTCGTTTTTTCATATTTAAGGAACAACTATCATTAGATACCTTAATTACAAATCCCATTTTTTCTAAAATACTAATAGCTTCTTTTATATCAACAATATCTCGGCAATAATGATTCTTCAATGTATCAAACGATATTTTTTTTGTATTCCAATTCCCTCGGCGAACCAAACACTGTAATACTGTCCTAGCTCTTTCATCAATTTCTTCTTTTTTATTAAAATCAATAAAGGCAGAGGCAATTGATTGTAATATGGTATCATATGTTTCAATACCAAAATAATGGCTATGTGTTTTTCTAATCGCAGTTACATCAGATGAACCAATCATAACAACCTCATATCCGGTTTCAGCCGGATATTGTTTTTCAAGATCAACATACATTGTTATAGCTTCATTACTTTTTCCATTAATAACACGCCAATTTTCAAAAGCACCTGTATTCCAATCAAATACTATCATCCAGTTATGAAAATTCGTTTTTAAACTAGCATCTTTGTTAACCATTGCTTTAAAGAAATTTTCATTAACAGAACTTTCAAATACATTTTTTTTATCAGATGCTTGAATTACCTTTTCACATTCAAGTCTTTTAGTTTCTAATTCATCTATTAAATTAGAAGACGGATTTCGTTTATTTTCAATTTCATAGAATATATTAGAAAGTAATTTAAAATATTCTAGAACTCTCGAATCTCCCTGGAGTTCTTTTAAATAATAACCATATATAACAGATGTTCTTTCAATTCTTTCTGCCCAATTGTGTTGTATACGACTTCTTAATTGTAACTCAATCTTAACATTTTTGCGAGAAATAATAAAATGTAAAGCTCTATATCCGGAATCATCTCTTCCATGCTCTCTATAATCTGTTTCTCGTTCAATTACAAAAAAATGACCTTTTGTGATTTTATTTTTCATAAAAGACGTGAATCCGTCAATATGACTGTTCTCCTCAAAAATGACACGAACACCTCCTATATCTTGAAGCTGAGATAACCTAACATGAAATCTTTGTAATTTACGTAATATTTGCGGTTTCCTTTTAATCCGTTGAGCAATATAGAAATCTTTGCCAAACTCACTTAACCAACTTTGAAGTTTTATTGTTATTTCAGTAAGTGGTTCCAGATGTAGTTTGCGATAATCATCAAAGATTATCTCACTTTCAATATGTTGGTCTTCGTTTGACCAAGTCTCTTTTGCAAGACATTCACCGGATTTATCAATCTTTGTTCGAGAAATTTCCATATATAAACCTCTACAGAAGTTTATATTTTATTAATATTTTTGTAAAGATATTAATATATCATATATTAAATAATATTATTAAATTAAAAATAATTTGTATAATAGCGAGGAATATTTTCCTGAATCATTTATGCAATTTATTTTGATACTAATAAAAAAGCGATTTGGATTGTGGTTGTTTTTTAATACACATAAATTCACAAATGTATAAAAAAAACACAACAATCCAATCGCTTTTACATTCATCACCTCGTCCAGCCATTTAAGGTCTCACCAACAATTTCCGGTAATTCATTACTCGTAGTTATGTAATCATCCTCTCCAAGAGTAGTGTTTCTGTAACCTGTAAAAAATTTCCCATCATAAAAAAAATCCATATATACTGCATAGCCACAGGTATTCCCTCCAGAAACAATGTTGCTGTTTACGCCTTCATTTTCTCCATAAATGATACCGCCATATTTAGTAAAAAATTTACCTGCGCAAACTCCTCCACCAGTATAGGCAGTATTTCCACTAATGATTCCGCCTGTCATAGTAAAATTCTTATTCGCTCCAAAAGCATACACCCCACCGCCATATCCTCCTCCGTATGAATCACCGCTAGCAGAGTTACCACTAATTGTTCCACCATTCATGGTAAAATTAATGTTTCCATTGCCATACCAATCATAAAGATATACACCTCCGCCATGTTCTGCTGTATTTCCACTGATAGTTCCTCCGTTCATAATAATATTACTTTCACCTCCAGATACATGAACGGAAGTAGATACACCACCTCCTAAATTTCCGCTAATGATTCCTTCATTCATAATAAAACTACTACTTCTATTAGATTGAACATAAATACTTACACCTATATTAGTATTATTACTGATAGTTCCTCCATTCATAATAAAACTACCAACAAAATTTCGCACTCCGTTATATCCATTACCAGAAATTTCTCCATTATGCATAGTGAAATTAGATGATTGAACCCCAGTTCCTTCATTGTTTGAGATTTTACCGTTATACATTGTAAATGTACCAGCAGATACCCCAGTTCCTTCATTGTTTGAAATCTTTCCGTTATGCATTGTAAATGTTCTAGCAGATACCCCAGTTCCTTCATTACCAGAAATTTCACCGTTATACATAATGAAGGTACCTTCAGATATATGTACTCCGCAACAGTTATTGCCGGAAATTTTGCCACTGTACATGGTAAAGTTTCCTTTATTTATATATACGCCGTCAGCGTAGTCAATTGTATCTTCAGACACCATATTGTTTTTTATTTCTCCGCCATGCATTGAGAAAATCCCATCTTCTATATAAACTATGCTTCCATTCGAGTTATTCCCTAATAGATTTACGTTTCTTATAATTAAGTTTTGACTTTTCCACATGCATAATAAACTATTTCCATCGTCAGACAGAGTTATTATTTTACCATCGCTTCGCAGAGATACCGTAACATCATTTATTTCGCTAAAAGTACTAGTTTCATAGTAATATCTGTAGGAATAACTGTCGTAGTAGTTTTCTATACCTTCAATAGAAAAATCTCCTGTAATATTTATAATGTAAGCTTTATCATCACCGCCGTTAGAAATGGCATCTACAGCATTAATCCAATGAACGGCGTTAGCGACAGTGTATGTTGTTGTTACCAATACCGGTCCGAAGTCTTCATAGTCCAGCGTACTTACAGCCTGCCATCTGGCATACAGCGTAATATCTTCAATAACAGTATCCATGTCAAAATTCCATTTGTTTTCAAATGTGTTATTGTCGGTGTACCACCCTTCCAGAGCAAAATTTACCTGTTGTGAAACGCCCTTTGGTTTTGCAGCCTTGCCGCCGTCAGGAACCTCCTGCGAAGGAACAGCAGAGCCGCCGTTACTGTTAAAAGTAACGATAAAGATATCCGAATCTGATTCATTATCACAAGCAATTAACAAAAAGTTAACTGTTGCTAAAATAGCAAAACCAAGTAATAATTTCGTTGTGTTTTTCATGAAAAACTCCTTCTAATTGTAAATAATTTCAAAATATAAAAAGACATAAATATGCCCTTTTGCCATTATACACCCATATAGGGTATTTTCAAGTATAAAGGGACATAATTATGATATTTTTCCAATATATGTCCGAATTCTCCCAAAGATTAAAATCCGAAATTGAATATACAGGTCTCACACAAAAGGAATTTGCAACAAAAGCAGGCATTAAAAAACGGGCTTTAGATGGTTATTTACGAGCCCAACAATCCATGCCCCCTGCCGACACAGCCGTTAAAATCGCCGCCGCGCTCAATCTCTCTGTCGAGTACCTTGTAACCGGCAAAGAATATCAGCAAAAAACAGACATCTCCAAATACCTCCGCTTCAAAGATTTACTGGACGATTTGGCGGTTTTACCTGAGGAAACACTTGCGCCGATCAAAGCGGTGGTTAAGGCGTTTGCGAAGGGGAATATAGAAGAAAATAGTTAACAGCTTACGCTATCTTTTTTAATGGTGTAATTTTTTTTAATTCAGAACTAATTTTTTGCTTTGTAAGAGTAGTCTCAATATGTTCCTGTAAACGCAGAAAATAACCTTCTGATAAGCCAAAAAGACGCGCTAAGCGTAAATCGGTGTCTGCCGTTATGCTTCTGCGTCCGTTTACGATATCTGTAATCCTGCTTGGAGCAACGCCAATGGCTCTGGCAAGTGCGTTTTGAGACAACTTGTACGGCTCCATAAACTCTTCAAATAGAATTTTGCCTATATGGTCTATTTCAATGAATTTTTTCATTAACTGCCTCTATTCTGTATTCTATATTACGGAATACAGAAAGTCAAGTTTAATATTATATTAATCATGATAATCTACAATTTCTACATAGCAAGCGTCGTTATCCTGCCATTTAAAACAAATACGATATTTATTATTTATTCGTATAGAATATTGACCGGAACGATCTCCTTTAAGCTGTTCCAAATGGTTAGAAGGCGGAGATTTTAAATCATCAATAGTTAAAGAAACATGAATAAGAGCAAGTTTATTAAACGCTCTTGATTGAATATTGATAGGGAATTTTCTGGAAATTAAACCTTTAAAGATTTTTTCTGTTTCTTTGCATTTAAAAGATTGAATCATTTTTTATATTATATCATTTTTTACTACACGTTTGTCAAGATGTATTATTAATGTCAGATACTTAAAAAGAATATCAGCAAAAAACGGACATCTCCAAATACCTCCGCTTCAAAGATTTACTGGACGATTTAACGGTACTGCCCGAACAAACGCTCGCGCCGATCAAAGCGGTGGTTAAAGCGTTTGCGAAAGGGAAATAGATTCTTACCAGCTAAACGCAAAGACCGCTTTTTCGTGATAATCTTTTCCCGGAGAAACTAAGCAGGAAGGGAAGCCCTGTTTGTTTGGCGTGTCCGGGAAATGCTGGGTTTCAAGGCAGAAACCTGATTGTTTCTTGTAAACAGAGCCTTGTTTGCCGGCAACATTTTTAAGATGGTTTCCTGTATAAAATTGGACGCCGGGCTGGGTTGTGAAAACTTTCATGCTGCGGCCGGATTCGTGTTCGTATACTTCCGCGCATGGACGCAGCTTTCCGTTTTCTCCGTCTACGGCAAAGCAATGATCATAGCCTTTAAACGGTTTTAAAAACGAGCTGTTTGTTTTTATTTTTCTGCGCGTTTTAAAATCAAAATATGTGCCGTTTACCGGAATTAATTTGCCTGTTGGTATCGCATGTTTATCAACATCCACATAGGCGGAAGAATTTAACATCACTTCGTGAGAGAGAATATTGCCCTTTCCTTCTCCGGCTAAATTGAAATACGCGTGATTTGTAAAATTAACAGGGCAGCATTTATCAACAGAGGCTTTATAATCGCAGATTATTTCGTTGGATTTTGTAAGCCCGTAGCTGACAACAGCTTTTAAATTTCCCGGAAAACCGCAGTCGCCGTCAGGGCTGTCAAGTTCGAATCTGACATAAACGCCTGAGTTTTCTTCGTAGGCTTCCGATTTCCAAAGCAGCTTGGCAAAACTGCGCGACCCTGAGTGAAGCGAATTATTTCCGTCGGTTTTTTCAAGAAAATATTTCGTTCCAAACAGCTCAAAAGAAGCGTCTTTAATGCGGTTTGCGAAACGCCCTACTGTTACGCCGATATACGGTTCATTATTTAAATAACCGTCCAGGCCGGTAAAGCCAAGCAGCACGTCGTCTTTACTGCCGCTCTGCGAGGGAACAATAAGGCTTGTCCATGCCGCGCCGAAATTAGTCAGCGAAAATTTTAAATCTCCCGCGCTGAGCGTCCATAATTTTACTTTCTTACCGTTGGATAAAATGCCAAATGTCTGCTTCTTGATTTTCATAAAGACAATTATATCCTTGTCAGCCTGATTCGTACAGGGTACAATGTCCGTAAAACGGAGGAAAAATTCATGAAAAAGATTTTTATGATGATTATAGTCATGACGGCCGCCGCGGTCTGTTTTGCTCAAAGCGAGCCCGTAACAGGTTTTTGGCTCAGCGTTGATGATAGAAACAATAAGGTAACCGCCGGATGGCAGGTTTATATAGAAAATGGAAAACTATACGGAAGAATATTATCATTGGCAAACGAGCCGAGAGGAACAATCGCGTCGCCGTGCAGGGAGAGATACGACGGCTTTCCTCTTTCGGGAAAGGTAAACGCGATGCAGGTTGCGGGGCCTCCCTGGATTTTCGGTCTTTCCAAACAGAGAAACGGCGAATGGAGCGGCGGAAAAATAATTAACCCGGAAGACGGTGGAATATATAATTGCAAGGTCATTTTTCGTCCCGCTGACGGAAGAAGATATCCGGTTGATACTCTCGAAGTGCGCGGCGAAATCGGACTCGGCATAGGCCGCAGTCAATACTGGCGGAAAACTGATGAAGCAACCGCAAGAAATTTATGGCCGAATTAAAATCTTAGTCTGACTTTAGCGGCGCAGAAAACTCCGTAAAATGAATCATTATCAAACGGCGCCTGCGCGGTGATGACTAACGAAGCTCCCTGGAAAAGTTCATGATTAAAAGTTAAGACAGGCGTATAGGAAATATTATCATAACTGAAAATGAGAGCCGCGCTCAAATTTGTAAAATCATTAAAACGAAATGTAAGCCCTGCGTATAAACAATGCCTGCTGGGAAGACCTAAAGGATTTTTTTCAAGATCAAACGCTGTTGATGAATTTTCACCGTTGTACAAATATTCAGCGAGAATTATTAAGTTGCCGTCGAGAAATGAATAGTCAGCGCCGGCGCTGAATGAAAGACCGTCGAGTCTTGTTTCAGCTTGATGGTTATAAGTATAGAGCGCGTCAATGTAAAGACCAGCTTCGACATCGGCTTTAACGGAAAGACCGGCGCGGTGTATGCCCAAATCCGAACCGGCTTTAGGAGTTTCAAAAGAGTAAAGCGCCTGAACGCTTGCTTTATCCCAATGTTTGTCAAAGGAGAGACCCGCAAGAGAACCATCGCCTTCATTCGCAAGCGCGTCGCGCGAAGAAGCAAGAAACAAAAGCAATTTTATTTCATCAACCGGATACCATGAAAAAACTGCGCTTAATACGGCGCGGGGACGCGCATCGGGCTTTAACGGATTTCTTGGATTTAAAAAATCCGAAGATCCCCACACCTGACCAAAACCGAAAGGAATACGCATAAGCCCGAAGTCGAAATTTGTATACTCGCCGCTAAGACGAAAGTACAAACGTTCAAGTTCGATGGCCGCGGCGAAATTATCACCGCCTATACTAATGCCCGTACCCTCTAAATTTCTTGCATAGTCTCCCGAAGCGGCAATTAAATTGACTGCGCCGTAAACCGCTCCATTGTCTCTAAGCTTCGATTGAAAACGTATATTAGCAAATTCTTCAACACCATAAGAAAACTCAGGCGCATTCCCCGCTCCGGCATTCAAAGAAACAGTAGAATCCAACACGCCGGAGACAGTCAACTGCGCAGAGAGATTGACACATATAAATATTATTAACATACAAATAAATAATAATTTTCTCATAAAAAATTTTCTCCAAAAAAACACACGGAGGCACAGAGATACAGAGGAAATGTAAAAACATCGAATGAAATCCTCCGTGCCTTTGTGCCTTTGTGTGAAAGTATTACCTTTCCAAGTTGCGCTGACTGAATACAGAGTCGGCGATTGGCCTGTCCAGCACTACATTGCGCATAATGAAAACGGTTCTTGAATCCCTTCTCATTAGATCGCGCATTTCTCCTTCGACAGGGAAACGCCTGCCGCCGATTACTTCTACTCTGCGCAAGTTGTACTCTTTCAACTTAACGCCTGAGAGCGCGAAAAGTTCGTAGCGCAGAAGATCGCCGTTTTCTTTATCGATCCACAATTTGCGCGAAGGATAGCTTTCCGTTCTCCTTCTTGCGGTCAGCTTAAGAACCCATGCATCGCGCCCGGAAATAACTTCCGATCCTTCAATGACAGGATCGTAACGGCTCGCCAGTGTTTCATTATTAAGCGTGTCTTCGTAAGACATGTCAGAACCCATCATGGATTCTTTGAGCATGTGACCGGAGATTAATATTACTTCTTCAGTATCAGGTGAATAAACAAAGAGCCTTCCATCCCTCTTTAAATACTTCGTGCCCCTGTCCTCAATATTCGTAAACTCAATAAAACTGTGAGTATTGCCCCTTGCCCACGCCTTCATAGTTTTTACAAAACGGCGTCCTCCATTCTCAATAACAATTTCACCTTCATATTCAATGGTAGTATAAATCTCATTGCTATCAACCCGCCGAAGCAACTCCGCCGCGCTAGGCGTCTGAGCAAAAACCCCCAACGGAAAAACAACCGCAGCCAAAATAACAAAAATAAAAAAAACTTTCCTATCCATAACAAACCTCCAGTATTATTCAAAAGATTAAACACCAACATCCCTCTTCGTTCCTCATTCCTAACTCTTCACTCCTAACTCCTCACTTCACACTCCTAACTCTCCTCCCTATCTCCTCAGCGCCTCAACCGGCTCCACAAACGCGCTTTTCAACGACGGGATCAAAGTAAAAAGTGACGCGATAACTACGCCCATGAGCCATGCCCTAAGAAGCAGCAGCGGATTAAACTCAAAAAAGAGCGCGTTAGTCATCGGCATGTCGCTGAATGTGTTGCCAAACTGTTCCATCAAACGAATTGGCTGATCTGTCAGCGCTGCGATGATCCCGCCGCCGAGAACAACGCCCGCGAGCGCGCCGAACGCCGCCATAAAAATTGATTCAAAGAAAAACACTTTGACAATTTCTCCGCGGGTCATTCCGAGACAGCCCATCATGCCGATTTCTTTTATGCGCTCGTGAATGATCATTACGACTGTATTGATGATCAAAAAACTTGCGACAATCAGGAACACCAGAAACACAATGGTGTACACAGGAGTTACCATCTTCATAACGGCAACCCAATAGTTGTCTCTCCATTCGGACACAAGGTTGTCGTCTCCCAACAGATTTTGAACACGCGCTGTGACAGCGCCGCTCATCTTGTCGTCGTCAGCGTAAATGATGAGCGACTGCGTTCCTTCATCAAGCACCAGCAAACTTTGAAGCCGTTCAATATCCATTACAATGTATTGCTCGTCAAGCTTGATGTAATCGAAATTAAATATGCCGACAACTTCGGGACGCAGAAATTTTTCCGAGTACTGAGCCGATATTGTTTTAAACATTATCCTGTCGCCGATTGTGAATCCTGACTTTTGCGAAAATACGCGTCCAACCGCAATTTCATTCGCGCCAGGTGAAGGCCACCTGCCTTCAATTAAACCGTCATTGCGATCCGTCAAATTTAAAAAGTGAGTCTCAATTTCTTTTTGAATATCAAGCCCCCACAGCACGGCGTGTTTAACGGTGCTTTCCTGCAATGTCGCCATGGTTGTGATGCGCGGAAGAACGGCACGAACTCCAGGGATTCCATATATTTCACCGGCGAGTTCCTTCCAGCTTCTTCCGTCCACGACAGGATATTGCACAGGTAAATACTCGCTTTCCCTTTCATATTGTTTTGAAACAACTTTCACATGCCCAAGCTCATACACCTGCACCGTGTCATAAATGCATTTGATCATTCCTTCTATCATCGAAGAATAAACGACGATAAAAAACACGGCTATTCCCACCGCGGCAAAACAAAAGAGAGTGCGTCTCATGTTGCGCCAGATATTACGGTAAGCGATCTTTATGAGAGCGCCAGTGCCGCCTTTTCTATAATTATTTTCCATAATGACCTCCTACTCAAACCGCAGACTTTCGGTTATTGGTTTTTTCACCGCTCTGCGTGTCGGGAAATATGCCATGAATGACGCGAGCAATGTCGCTGTGATGCCGGAAAAGAAAATCACCGCGATATTCCACGAACTGCGGAAAACCGCTGTTGTGCGAAAGCCGATTCCGTCAGGCATTAAATCACCCATCGCTGTAAAATCTATGCCGTACTTCACAATCGGGTAATTAACAATGCAGCCCAGAATTATTCCCATGATCGAACCTATCAATCCAAGAAAACCTGCTTCAAGCATATACGTTACAATCATTTGTCTGTCTGTCATTCCCATCGCTCTCATCATGCCGATTTCTTTTGTGCGCTCAAGTATCGCTAAAAGAATTGTGTTGGAGATTCCAAGGAACGAAAGCAAGAGCAAAAGAAACGCAAGAACCTGCGGCATTCCGGTTTGAATCGCTTCGTAACTTAAATAATCTTCCATGTATTCCTGCCATGTTCGCACTGAAAGATCATCAGGCATAGGCAGTCCCATTCCCGCAAGTCCGCGCTGAAGCGCTTCTGTTATAACAAGACCGCTTTCACTTTTACCAGGAAGACGATCATCACTTACGTCCTTCTCTCTTATAATGAGTTCTGTTACCGCTCCTTCGAGCATCATGCCGGTGTCGTCCTGCAAAACATCAAGCGGAATGAAGGCTGTGTTTCCGTTTGGAAGCGGAGCCGGTGAGTTAATGACGCCCGCCACCTTTACATCAAACGCCTGATTAATATGATTCACAGCTCCCGAATAACCTGCGCGTATCATCGCGTCCAGAACTTTCGCAAGCTGCGCTTCATCCTGTTCCATTAAAAGATATTCATTCATCAGTTCAAAATATTCATAAGCCGCTTCTACGACAGGACGATCCTCGCCTCTTAGTTCAGGCATCAGCTCACCTTCCCACTTGTCGCGCCTTATTCTTTCAGGAGCCGCTTTAATATCGATAACGGTACTTATGCGCACATTGTTTCTGCCTGTGGCTTCAAGCAAATCCCAGTAACGCGCAAGATCATTTTTTGACGTGTCTCTTTTAAGAACCATTCTTTCATTGCCTGCAACAGATTTTGTATCGACATTTATTCCGAATGGATCTTTTGTTTCAAGCGTCATGTCATAAAGAGAACGGATGAAATCAGCGTCATCTTTATTATTAGCGGTAATTAAAATTAACTCTTCCAGTTCCTGTCTGTAAGGACGCGAAGGGATGCCGACTTTTAATTTTTCAGCCGCTATTGTGCCCAGCGCAATTTCAAAATTGCCGCTTTCCACAAAGCGTCCAAAGTCAACATAATTGGGATAACGCAGGACATCCTTCTCCGCTGCGGGATCAATTCCGAAAAATAAAACCGGAGCGGAACCAGAAACAGAAAATAAAGTGCCGGAAAACGTATAACGCGGAGCGCTTACATAGCCTTCACTCTCTAAAGCTTTTTTATATACTTCCCAATCTTTAAAATTTTCATAACTGGGCATCTCGTCTTTCTTTTCAAAGTAGAGTTTAGTCTGGAGTTTCGCGGCGCCGATTTCAAAGTTGACGATATTTCTGCGTGACTCAATTGCCATACCGCCCAGCCAGCTGTTAAGGAAGATATAAACCGCGACGCTTACCATGATTGCAAGCGAGGTCAGCACGGTCTTTACCTTGTGACGGGCAAGATTGCGCAATGCCATCTTCTTTAATTCCCAAATGCCGGATAGTTTCATGCCGCCCCCTGTTCTTTTACAAGATCAGAAACGATCTGCCCGTCGCGAATATTGATAAGTCTGCGCGCGAAATCCATTACCATCTGATCGTGAGTTGAAAAAATGAACGTCGTCTTTTCCGACTGATTCAGTTCCAGCATCAGTTCAAGGATTTCTTTGCCTATTGTAGAGTCGAGATTCGCGGTCGGTTCATCCGCCAAAATGAGAGCGGGCTTTTTTACAAGCGCGCGCGCGATGGCGACACGCTGCTGCTGTCCGCCTGACATTTCCTTGGGACGGCGCTTTGCCATTCCTTCAAGACCGACGTCTTTTAAAACTTTCGCGGTGCGCTCTTTTATTTCCTTCTTGCTGACACCCATAAGAGTCAGGGGAAATGAAATGTTTTCTTCGACAGAAAGCACAGGTATTAAATTGTAAGCCTGAAAAATAAATCCAATGCTGTGACGGCGAAGAAGAGCCAGCTGGTTACGTGACATGTTTGCCATGTTTGAACCGCCTACAATAATGTTTCCGCCCGTCAAAGTATCAAGACAGCCGACAAGATGAAGGAACGTCGATTTACCGCTTCCAGAAGGACCTGCGATGGCGGCAAATTCCCCGCCTTGAAACTCAAGGTTCACACCGCGAAGAGCATGTACTGTCTGTCCGTTTAAACCGTAATCTTTAATTACATTCTCAGCTTTTACTACTGTCATTTTAACCTCCATATAGCGCGGTTAAATAACCGCATAATTAAATCGGAAAGGAAACGCTGTTTCCTTACTCACCTCTCTTAATTTCGTTTAACGCCTGCAAACCGAAAATATCGGTTGTCTTTAATTCTTCGGTTATTGTATTGGGAACAAGCATCATTGAGTTGCCGGCTTTTAATCCTTCGTTCAATATTGAAAGAATCTTAAGCTTCATCGCAGGTTCGTTGCGCAGATACACTTGCGACGCTTCTTCAAGTTTGCGCGCGATTTCAATTTCAGCTTCAGCTAACAGAATGCGCCCCTTCTTCTCGCGTTCAGCCTGAGCGACGCGTGAGAGCGAATCCTGCAGGGCTTCCGGTATCTGGATATCGGTAATCTCGATATGCAAAACGGTTATTCCCCACTCCGTTGTTTTTTTATCAACTTCTTCCTGTATCTGCTTTTCGATAATATCGCTGCGTTCAAGGAAGGTTGAAAGATTGTGACTGGAGATTGAATTGCGAAGCGCCGTCTTTGAAGAAAGTAAAACAGCGTCAACATATTTTTCAACTTCCAGAACCGCCTTCTGCGGATCCCACACAAGCCAGAAACAAACCGCGTCGACATCGACAGTGACAGAATCGCCCGTCAATGTTTTCTGCGTAGAAAAATCCGACACCCTGATGCGGATATCTACAATCTGAGAAATCCTGTCTGCAAGCGGAATAAGAAAGAAAAGCCCGGGGCCCTTCACCTTGCGGAATTTTCCAAAACGCAAAACAATGGCACGCTCCCATTCATCAGCTTTGCGGAGAGAAAAAACCAGAAGCAGAACAAAAATAAAAACCGCAAAACCCGCCCACATTCCTTTCAGATCATCAACGCCAAAAGCTGACTTCTCCGGTACGTGATACGCAATCGAAATTACCGCTGCCGTTATTAAAAGTATGATGAGCCTTATCATCGCCAGAGTGTGATCAGGCTTTTTCTTCGGCGCCGCTGCGCCGCCTAAATTAAATAAACTCATTTCTTGCTTTCCTCCTTGATATATGAATCGATCAGTTTGACCAGTTCGCGGTTTTCCACGCCCAGGTCCCGCAGTTCATGCACAAACCGCCCCAGCACTTCGCGGATTTTCCGGTTCAGGCTATCGTCTTCCATCACAGGCTTTTTGTCGGAAATGTAAGTTCCGCTTCCCACCTGTGTTTCCAGGATTCCCCGGATTTCCAGCTCGTTGTACGACCTCGCGATGGTGTTAGGGTTCGTCTTTAAGTCGACGGCAAGGGATCGAATGGTCGGCAGTTTATCGCCTGATTTCATCCGCCCGGAGAGGATGGCATACTCAATCTGCTGGATAATCTGCCTGTAAATAGGCGTTCCGTTTAACGGATCCAGCGTAAAGTTGACAGCATCCTCATGAGGCTGGAGCTTAAGCTCCCCTGCCTTTTTCATTGTACTATTCATCTAGTACAATTCTAAGTGTACTAGTACAATATGTCAAGAAAAATTTTGAGAAATTTTACGAATTTTTTAACCACGAACAGCACGAACCAACACGAACAATAAATCAAGGAAGAGGCTCTAGCTAGAGCCCAAAGGGCGAAGGTTCCCCTCTTAATTAACGCAGATTAGAAGGATTTACGCGGATTTTGAGGAGATGGAGAGGATGAAATGTTTCTCTCTGCATCTCCTCTTTACAATACTATTCAAACCCGATATACTTAACATATGTTTATATGCCAAAGGAGAAGAACATGGATAAATCAATAAACAAAGCAAAACTTTTTGAGGGAGTACAAGTCCGTCATATATGGGATGAGGAAGCTGAAAAATGGTGGTGGTCAGTTGTTGATATTATAGCAATATTGACTGAGCAACAGGACGATTTAAAAGCGCGAAAATACTGGAATAAACTCAAGCAACGTCTAAATGAAGAAGGGAATCAAACGGTGACAAATTGTCACCAGTTGAAATTACCAGCTCAAGACGGCAAAATGCGCCTCACCGATGTCGCCGACACTGAACAAATCCTGCGTCTTATCCAGTCCATACCAAGTAAAAAAGCAGAACCTTTTAAATTGTGGCTTGCAAAAGTGGGCAACGAACGAATTGATGAGACTATAGACCCGGAACAGTCAATAGACCGCGCAATCCAAAATTATCGCCGATTGGGGTACAGCGAAAATTGGATTAATCAGCGGATAAAATCTATAGAAGTTCGAAAAGCGCTGACAGATGAATGGGATAAAAGCGGCGTTAACAGACATGACGAATACGCAGTTCTTACCGATTTAATGAGCAAAACATGGAGTGGCATGACAACCAGAGAATACAAAAAACACAAAGGTTTAAAGAAAGAAAATCTGCGTGACAACATGACTAATACTGAATTGGTTCTTAACATGCTTGCAGAAGTTGCTGCAACGGATATATCGATAGAACGTCAGCCAAATGGATTTAACGAAAGCGCTGCAGTAGCTCAAGAAGGTGCAAAAGCTGCAAAAGTCGCACGCAAACAAATTGAAAAAAGCACCGGCAAATCGGCTATCAGTAAATTAAACGCGAAAAATCTGGAGCAGCGGCAAATAAAAGATAATAAAACACGCAAGATAAAGAAATAATTGATTCTTTTTCCTCCGTGCCTTTGCGCCTCTGTGTGAATATCTTCTCTTTTTTTTTCGGCTCGTGATGGTCTTTATAAAAAATATTTCCACTTGATAAAAAAGTACCAATACAATATAATTAAATCGTGGAATAATATGGGACTTGTTTACACAGAAATCACGTTGAAGAATGCTAATGACAAAATGATGGCAAAAAAAGGTTTAATCAAGGAAGAGGAAATACGCACAAAAACCACTACGGCTATGGTAGATACAGGCGCGTGGACTTTGGTAATTAATGAAGCGATTCGTGAAGAGCTTGGATTGGAAATTTGCGGAAAAGAACCCGGAAACCTTGCAGACGGGCAGAAGGTGTTTTTAGATGTGGCAGGACCGCTGGAAATATGGTGGAAAGATCGCCGATTCCTAATGGAAGCTTTAGTAGCGCCAAATGCGAAAGATATACTATTGGGAGCCATACCCTTAGAAGCTCTGGATTTAATTGTAGATCCTCGTAACGAAACTCTTGTAGGCAGACACGGCGATCAGGTTATGCACAAAGTATAACAATATAACACCTGGCATAATGTAACAACGCCTTTGCTCTTATGATTGGCTGCGATAGCAGCTTGCATGAATTTCTTCTAGAATTCTTCACGCTGAATACAAAACTTTCCCTACCCTATCAATATGAGCTTTCAAATCGGGATTGGAAAGCTTTTCATAGATTGAAACATCAACAAAATAAGGTAAACTAGAATCGTCAAAATCGTTTGCAATATGAAGGAGGTCATTATGAGAAAAATTATTATCGGTTTTTAATGTCAGATCGATATCAGAGCCAGTGCGAAAATTTCCTTTTGCTCTGCTGCCGTAAAGAACAACTTGTTTTATTCCGTGATATTTATGGAAAATGAGATTTAAATTATTCAATGTTTTATCTGATAATCCGTATTGCATAAATTATTCCATGTTATTCATTTTTTCGGACAGTTTACTTAGAAGAATATAATATTTATTTTTAACGGCACTGAATATTTTTTCTGCTGTTTCTTCGTCGTAAGTATGAGATGCTAGATTACGATCTTCAACCATATCCATCCAGCCATCGCCATCATCAATGATTCCTTTATTAAAAGATTGTCGAATAGCGTTTTTACTGCCAATAATACCTATTATCCCCTGTTCTTCAAGATAATCCTTCATTACATTCCAGGCAAGTTCAAATGAAAATTCAAATCCTTGTATTACTCCCTGTTTTTCGAGGTCGGACAGTTCCCTCTGCTTTGAAAGATCAACGGCGTTTTTTACGGTTACAAGCGCTTTTTTATAATTTTGAAAACGCTGTTTCCAGCGAATATCCTCATTCATATATTTATTATAAATAGATAAATAGAAAATATCAAGAAAAATCCATGTTTAATATTTATCATCTTTCAGCTGCGAACAAACCTTGTCATAAAAAACGCTCTCCCCTGTCAGCGTATTGAGCGCCCAAATAACAGCGCCTGCGGCGTTAGGCACATTGAGGAGGTTATACGTTATAAGCCTTTCGGGATTGTCGTTCGAGATTTTTTGTTTGAGTGAATCGATAAGGAAGGGATGCTCTCCTTTTACAAAGACGGAACCTGCAAGCACTATGCAGAGTTCTTCGTTTGACGGAAATTTCAGCTCTTCGATCATGGCGGAAATTCCGTTGGCGTAATTGTCGGAAATCTCGCGGAGGATTTTTTCTGCTACTTTATCATTTTTTTTGGCGGCTTTAAAAATCATCGGGGCGCAGTCGTAGACGCCGAAAGTTTCGTTGTCCATGTTTTCGTATATTTTTTCTACATAATCGTACTTGTTTGTTATTCCGAATTTTTTAAAAAGAATAGATGTTAATATTGTCGGCTCTCCTTTGCGGAAAAGTTCTGTGTAAACTGCGGAAACAATTCTTTCGCTTATGTAGCCGCCGCCGCCAATGTCCGCGGAAACAAAACCAACGCCGCCAATCTGAAGCATCTCTCCCTTTTTGTTTAATCCCGCAAGAGTGCAGCCTGTGCCGTTTATCGCGCAAATACCGGTTCCTGTTTTGCTTCCGGCAGGTATTCCAAGAAAAGCGTCGTTTGCCAAAGTAAATTTATTAAAACCAATTCTTTTTAAAATCTGCGAAACAATTTTATGCTGCTCTTTTGTATCAACGCCCGCAACGCCGAGAACAGAATAAGCGACCTGTTTAATCGATACGTTATTTTTTGACAGCACCTGCGATACAAATTGATTTAACTCTTCTTCGAGCTGATCAAAACCGTCGTCAAAATCTTCGTGATTAAGGCATCCCCAGTGGCCTAAATCAATAAAGTTCCCGTCTCTGTCAAAAAGAGCCAAGTGGCTTTTTGTGCCGCCAATATCAATTCCAATAACGTATTCTGTCATTTTTTCCCGCTATTTTTTAAGAGTTCTTTTGGAACATAAGCCGCGTTGGCTTTAAACATTTCGTCCATTACGCCCTTTGCTTTGTAATAATCGCCAATCAGCGGATGAATCATTAGAGCCGCAAGCGCGTCCGCCCTTGAGCCGTTAACAACAGCTCTGACTGTCAACTTTTCATAAGCCTTTACTGCCTGCATCAAACCAACGATGTAAGGGTTGTCAGGTTTTTTAAACGCAACTGGAAACGCGCCGTTTTTATTTACAACGCATTTAATTTCTACAACATCGCTGTCATCCAAAAACGGAAGCGCGCCCAAATTTTTTACATTAACAACATGGTATTCGTCTTTGTCATTTTCAATAGCGTCCGCGACAGACACAGCTGCCGTTGAATACAAAGCGCCGCCGCGCTGTTCAAGTTCCTTTGGCTTTTCCTGCAGACTGGGATCGGCGTATTGTTTTAAAAGTGATTCTTCTAATTCGGCGCAGACTTCGCCGCGTGTTTTTTTAGAGTCCTTGCAATTTTGCACTTGTTCATCGCGCAGATAAAAATAGCTTAAATACGACGACGGAAGCGCAGGAACCGCGGCGATCAAATCGTTGTCGTATTCAACTTCGGGAACGTTTTTCATTTTTGCGCCTTTTTTATTTCCCAATTTTTCCAGTACATTTTCACCGTCAACTGTTACCGAAGTTATCCAGCTTAGATGATTCAATCCCATGTACTCATATTCAAAATCTTTTGTGCCTGTAGAATTTACAAGATCGGCGTGCATATTGATAAAACAATTGCAAAGGCCGATTGTTTTTACTTTTGTGTGATTCAGCAAAGCCTGCGCTACAATTCCTGAAGGATTTGAAAAATTTATCAGCCACGCGTCAGGCGCGAGTTTTTCTATACGGCGCGCGATATCCAGCATAACGGGAACAGTTCTTATCGCTTTCATAAAACCGCCAGCTCCTGTTGTCTCCTGCCCCAGAAGACCGTACTTGAGCGGAATCTTTTCGTCCAGTATCCTTGCGGCCAAACCTCCAACGCGGATTTGAGCGAAAATGTAATCGGCTCCTTCGATTGCCGCGTCCAGATTATCTGTTAGAACAACCTTCCCTTTATAGCCTTTCTTCTCCAGCATTCTTTTCGCAAGACCGCCGACGATTTCAAGTTTATTCTTATCGATATCCATTAAATAAAATGATTGAAAATTGAGACTGTCCTGCCTGACAATAAAACCTTCGATAAGTTCCGGCGTATAGGTGCTGCCCGCGCCGATTATTGCGGCTTTTAATATACGCATACATCCTCCAAAAAAATAATAAAACCTGGTGCGTGCAATTAAGGAAGCTCTACTTTTTCTTTATGATATCAAAGCCGCAGTAAGGAATCAGCGCTCTTGGAATGCGCACCGTGCCGTCTGCCTGCTGAAAATTTTCCAATATGGCGATAATTGCGCGTGATATGGCAATCGCCGTCCCGTTTAACATGTGAACAAATTTATTTTTGCCGTCCGTGTCTTTAAAACGGATATTCAACCTGCGCGCCTGATAATCCGTACAGTTAGATGTTGATGTAACTTCGCCGTATTCACCGCCATTACGCCCCGGCATCCATGCTTCCAAATCCCACTTGCGGTAAGCCGGCGCGCCGAGATCTCCTGTGCAGGTATCAACCACGCGGAAAGGAATGTTAAGTCCTTCAAAAATTTCTTCTTCAATTCCGCGCAGTTCTTCGTGGAACTTGTCCGATTCTTCGGGAAGGCAGAACACAAACATTTCTACCTTTGTAAACTGATGAACGCGGTACAGTCCTTTGGAAAACTGCCCTGCCGCTCCCGCTTCCCGCCTGAAACAATGGGAAAGCCCCGCCATGCGAAGCGGAAGTTTCTCTCTCGCAAGAATCGTGTTGGAATAGTAGCCGCCCAAAGTTATTTCTGCGGTGCCTACAAGGCACGTGTCCTCGCCTTCCAGCGTGTAAACATTCGACTCAGCTCCGCGCGGATTAAAACCTATGCCTTCAAGAATTTCTTCGCGCGCGACATCGGGAGTAATGAAAGGGGTAAAACCTTTTTTTAGAAGTATATCTAGCGCATAACGCGTAAGGCCCAGTTCAAGAAAGACACCTTCGTTTTTTAAATAATAAAATTTTGTTCCGGAAACTTTTGTCGCCGTATCAAAGTCGATAATATCAAGATCCTGTCCGAGCTTTACATGGTCAGCCGCTTCAAAATCAAACTTAATCGGCTCGCCCGATCTTTTTACTTCGAGGTTATCCTTGTCTTCCTTGCCGACAGGCGCGTCGGGATGAGCCATGTTTGGAATTTTTCTCGCTTCCGTTAAAAGCTCGGCTTCAACCGCTGACACTTCTGTTTCCAAAGAAGCGATTTCTTCTTTTAATTTTTTACCTTCTTCTATAAGTGCGTTTCGCGCATCCTGATCAAGTTTTTGCTTCATCGCGTCCGCGTTGGCATTGCGCTTCTGCTGCAGATTTTGAAGATTTGTCGTAAGTTCCGTTCTTTTATTGTACAGGCGAGAGACCGCCTGAGCGTCAGCTTTCATAAAGCGGTCGGCAATATTCGCCGTCACTGCATGTTGATTTTCTGCGATAAATTTAAAGTCTAACATGATTATATTGTAGCAAAAAATTAAGAATTACGCTAGCATGAAATATGCGAATACTGCTGCTATGCGATGATTTTAACCACCCCGGTCAAGTGCCGATTGACGGAATCGCGCCGCTCAAAAAAAACGGATATGATTTTAATATTATTTCAAACGCGAATGATTTTTCGCCTGAATTGTTAAAAAAATACAATACAGTGCTTCTATGCAAATTGGATGAAGTTTCGCAAACCGACAGACAGCCGTGGAAAACAGAAACCGTGCAGAAAGCATTTATTGACTTTGTCGAAAACGGCGGCGGACTTACAGTTGTTCACAGCGGAGCCGTTCATGGCGCAGACACTGAAGAGCTGGATAAATTAATCGGCTGCCGTTTACTGGGACACCCGAACGCATGCCTTGTTACGGTACAGCCTGTAAAACCTCATCCTGTTACAGAGGGCGTTGGTTTATTCTGCGAGACTGATGAACATTACAGAATTGAAATAATCTCAAGCGATGCTGATATTCTGCTCGCGTCGTACTCTCCCCCGCAGGGAGAAGAGAGCAAGTACAAAGAAGAACCCTACTTTAACACTCCGGCGGCAATCTGCCCTGCAGGCTACGTTCGCGCTCAGGGCAAGGGACGCATTTGCGTTCTCACGCCCGGACACAACATTGAAGTGTGGCTCAATCCGCATTTTCAAAAATTGCTTTCAAATGCGCTAAAGTGGACATCCTTTAATTTCTGAATTATACTGTTATCATATTATTGAGGAGAAAAAAATGGGAAAAAAAGTTTATACCATAAATGGAAATTTATACATAATAGACGACGAGACAGGAAAAATTAAAACTGTCCAAATAAAAGACGAACAAGTACCTCAGAGAGATTTGGACGAACTGATAAAAGTCTTAATGCAAGAAAGTAAAGACAAAGATTAACGCGCGCAGCAATGTTTATACTTTTTACCGCTTCCGCAGGGACATGGATCATTGCGTCCGGTTTTGGGAGATGTGCGGACAATAGTGCGCGGCGAAATTCGTCCCTCAACATAGAGCCACTCATTGTTTTCTTTTTTAAACTGCGCTGTTTCGTGATGCACTTCTTTAAGTCCGTCCCGTTCGTAAACTGCTTCAAATTCTACGGTTCCTTCAGTATCCGCGAAGCCGCCTTTTTCTACAGAGACAATCTTGAGTCCAAGCCAGTTTGATTTTTCACTCCAGTCGCGAGTTGATTTAAAATCGATGTCTTCTTTGCCGCGATGCGCGCAGGTATTGATGATGTAATCAATAGCGTGTTCAACGTAAGCCGAATAGCGGCTCCTCATGAGAGCTTCCGCGGTAGGAGCGTTTGCTTTTCCGCTTATGTATTGTTCACAGCACGCTGAAAAATCGCGGCCTGAACCGCACGGACATTGTTTCATTTTTTACTCCATAATCATTATATCATTTTATTTTATAAATGATATGACTAAATATTTCTTTTATTAAGATCGCTGATATTTATTTCAGGATGACAGTATCCGTCATTGCCGAATTTGGCTTTCCAGAATTGAATGGCGCGCTGAGGGCAAATGTTAACACAACCCTGGCAATTCTGGCACTTTGAAGAAAATTGCGGGCGGCTGTCTTTCATTGTAATGGAAGAAACCGGGCAGATTTTTTCACAAACAGCGCAGCCGTTGCATTTATCGCTTACGCGGTATCTCTTATAAAAAATTTTAAGGCCGAGATAAAAAAGCGATACTACCAGCTTGGAAACAGGACAAAAAGTATTAACGCGGTTTTCACGGCGTTCAATTACACAGAGCGCAGCCTGCTCTGTCGCTTCTTTCTGCATGGCGCTGCGCTTTTCGATCTGCTGCGTCTTCGGCGGCCCGAACATTGCGATATAATTTTCTACCGCCGGAATCCTGCCAAAAAACATTTTATCAATTTTTTTCTTTTTAAGAATGCCTCTTAGTATCCCCAATGTTCCAAGCGGAGTCGAACCAAATGTGACAAATGCCGCGAGGTACGGCGTATTGAATACCGCCTTCTGCGCAAAGCGGCGAACAACAAGAGGCAGTCCAAAGGCATAAGAGGGGAAAACTATAATGACTGCGCCGGCTTCAATAACAATTTCGTCTTTTTTCTCTTCGGCGCCTATGTTATAAAGTTCGCAAGTATCACCTTTGTCCATGACGATCTGCGCGATCTTTTTTGCCGACCAAAGGCTGTTGCCTGTGCCGCTAAAGTAATAAATCTTTGTCATTTTCATTCGCCTTTTGCAGGTTTTGTTAATTTTTCCCTTTAATTCAGGTCTAATTCATTGTAAAAAACATTTTTCCTTTTTTCAATTGCTTAAAAACACCATTTTAGCCTCTGTTTACCTCCGGAATACCGCTGTAAAGGGTAGTTGAACATTGTATTATTTTTCTATAAAATGTAGCCATGAAAAACGCAAAATTTCAAATTTCCTTTTTATTATTGGTCCTTCTTACCGGCTTATGCATGATAGCCGCGGATTTCCTGCTGCTTATTTATTTTGGTCTTACTTTTTCGCAGTTAATTTTCAAGCTCGGCGTTCCGTGCCTCATTTTCCTCGCTGTTTACTGTTTTGTGCTTGGGAAAAACTCCAAATGTTTCAACATGACTTTTTTCAGGGAAAAAGGCGCTGCGGAAGAAGAAAAGGCGATTTCAGATGATGTATTTTTGGAACGGCTTAAAGTAATCGGAGCGGTACCGATAAGAATGATCGCTTTAAACGTGGTGCTTCACGCTGCCGTTCTGGGCGGTGTCTATGTTTTTAAAGGATACCTGCCTATCCAGACCGGTATGCGCGGGCCGCTATTCCTCGCGTCTCTGGCATTCGGAATGCTTGTCGGAACATTTATTTATGTAGTGAGCGACGGCCTTGTTTCGCGCAGTTTAATAGCGCAAAATTTTGTACGCTACCCAAGAGACCTTCGTGAAAAACGTCAGGAACTGAAGGCGATGATAATTCCCATGGCCGCCGTTTTAATGGCGCTGACATTTGCAGTCTCCGTTACATTACTGAGCATAAGCAAATCAGGCGGAACTCTCGATAATTTTGACGGGAGCAGCTGGCTTACGCTGCTTCTTCCCATCATAATTGTATTTTTATGCGTTTCCCTTCTGTCCATTAACTTGAAAAAGAATGCGTCTGTGCTGTTTACTTCGATAATTGAACAGATCGAAAATTTATCTTCGGATCAAAAAGATTTAAGAAAGCGCATCACAGTCTGTTCTGTAGACGAACTCGGCACAATTGCCGGAATGGTGAATTCTTTCAGCGATCACTTAAGCGAAGGAATTCATGGCATTAAAAGCGGAAAAGATGATCTTATTCATGTTGGAAACCGTCTCGAAGAAAACGCTTCCGGCATGGCGGCCTCTGTCGGGCAGATGTCAGTTGCTTCGGAACAGGTGCTGAATAAAACAAAAAGCCAGATGGAAAGCGTAAACACTTCATCAGACGCAATGCAAAGAATATCAGAAAACATCAAGTCATTGGAAGGATCAATCTCCGTTCAGACATCAAGCATGAACGAAGCGTCCGCGGCAGTTGAGCAGATGATAGGAAACATTACTTCGATAAGCGGCGTAACAGAAAAGATGGAAACACAGTTTAAAACTGTCGGAGAATCTTCTGTCCGCGGCAGCAATGTGCAGAAGGAAAGCGCCGAGCGTATCCGCACAATCGTATCGCAGTCGCAGGATTTGCAGGACGCGAACAAAGTCATTGCTACCATTGCCGCCAAAACCAACCTTTTAGCGATGAACGCCGCCATCGAAGCCGCACACGCCGGAGAATCCGGCAAGGGATTCGCCGTAGTCGCCGATGAAATTCGTCAGCTTGCGTTAAATTCCACGAAGGAATCTCAAAAAATCGGCAACGAGCTTAAAGAAATTGTTAAAACTATTAATCAAATTGTCAAAGACTCCGAAGCGTCAACAAACGCGTTTGCCGAAGTGACCAGCCGCATTGACCAAACAGGAAAACTTGTTCATGAAGTAAACAACGCGATACGTGAACAAAAAATCGGCGCAGGCCAGGTTATTAATTCACTGCGGATGATGAAAGAACACACGCACAAAGTTAACGAAGGTTCGCAGGAAATGGATCACAGCAGTTCTGTTATGCTGAAAGAAATCAACGCGTTAAAAGCAAGCGCCGATGAAATTATGGCCCGTATGGAAGAAATGTCAGGCGGCATAAAAAATATTAACGACGGAGCGCAGGGCGTCTCCGGATTGGCTGTTAATACAAGATCTTCCATACAGAAGATTTCAGTTATCGCGGACGGGTTCCAGGTTTAAAGTCCTTTCCGCGTTTCTTTATTTTTCCGCTTGATTAATTAACAGGTACTCGATTGAATCGACCATGGCGGCGCGGCTTGCGTCGATGATGTCGGCGCTTACGCCTACCGTGTTCCAGCTTCGCTGACCGTCCGTAGATTCAATTAAAACGCGAACACGCGCGGCGGTTGCGTCTTTTCCGTCAATGACGCGCACCTTGTAATCTTCCAGCCTTATTTTCGCAAGCCCCGGAAAAAAGCGCGTCAGAGCGCGGCGAAGAGCGATATCAAGCGCGCCGACAGGGCCGACTCCTTCCGCCGCTGCAACTTCGCTTGTGTCTCCTACAAGAACTTTCACCCATGCGTACGAACATTCTATTTTCTCTCCAACCGGGTGTTCGCTCATTACGCGGTATGCTTCGATTGTAAAAAACGAATTGTAGCGTCCAAGTTCGCGAAGAATTAAGATTTCAAAACTAGCGTCCGCGCCTTCATAAGCCCAGCCTTCCGCTTCAAGTTTTTTTAATTTTTCGGCAAGCGAAATTATCACCGGATGATCTTTATGCACAGAAGGCTCGATTTTTTTTACGCGTTCAACAATCGCGGCGCGCCCTCCTGCTTCGCTCATTAACAAATGGCGGTTATTGCCTACAGTTTCAGGAGCGACGTGTTCAAAAGACCGGCTTGTTTTTAAAACGCCGTCGGTGTGCATTCCCGCCTTGTGCGAAAAAGCGTGCGCGCCGACATACGGCATATCGTCGCTTATAATCACATTGGAAATTTCAGCCGTCCTTCTTGTCAATTCGCTTATGCGCGCCAAATTTCCCGGCGGCAGACATCGAAGCGAAAGCTTAAGCTCCAAAGAAGGAATTAAAGATGCAAGAGAGGTATTGCCGCACCTTTCGCCGAAACCTACAAGCGTCCCCTGTACGTGTTTACAGCCTGCCTGCACCGCCGCGAGCGAATTGGCAAGCGCAAGGCCGCAGTCGTTATGCGCATGTATGCCAATCATAATATTTGGAAAACATTTAATTACTTCGCGTACCGCTTCTGCTACATTACCGGGAAACGCGCCGCCGTTAGTGTCACATAACACAACGCGATCTGCGCCAGCGTCAGCCGCGATTTTAATTGAAGAAAGCGCGTAAGAAGGATTCGCGGCATAACCGTCAAAAAAATGTTCGGCGTCAAAAAAAACAACGCGCCCTTCGGCTTTTAAAAAAGAAACCGTTTCGGCTATCATGACGAGGTTTTCTTCAGGAGACACCTGAAGCACTTCATTTACATGAAAATCCCAGCTCTTTCCAAAGACAGCTATCCCTTGCGTCCCCGCTTCAAGCAAGGAGCGAAGCTGACTGTCATTTCCGGTTTTAATGCCTTTCTTCCGCGTCGATCCAAAAGCGCAGAGTTTTGAAGTTTTTAAATTTAAAGAAACTGCCTGTTTAAAAAATTCCAAATCTTTGGGATTACTCCCCGGGTTCCCGGCTTCAATCCACGCGATGCCAAGTTCGTCAAGCGTTTGCGCAACAGCGAGCTTATCGCGAAGAGAGAAATTAATCCCTTCCCCTTGAGCTCCGTCGCGCAATGTGGTGTCGAGTATTTCTATGTCAAAATTGTCCGGCATTATCCATTCCTCACTCTTCATTATAGCCATTAATCATTTCCGGTAAAGTAAGCAGTTTTATATTATTATCTTCTTTGCATTGTTTTATTAATTCACTTGAAAACTTTTTTTTGGTAAAAATAAAAAAGTAGTTTTTTTTGTAAGAAAACAACGCGCTTTTCCGTTTTAGTTCATTAAGAACTTTAATGTCGGCATCAGTATTTCTCCATTTACATTCTGAAAAAATTGCTTCATCGCCGCGCACGCTCATAACATCAATTTCCTCCTGCGAACGCGTCTGAGAATTCGCGCCCCACCAGCGTCCTGCGCTCCCGATAAAAAACGGCAAAACAGTCTTTGCCTTCGCGTTTGACTTTTCCTGTTCAAAGAACCACTGTTTGCAGATGTCTTCAAAAATAAGTCCCATATAATCGTTTAAATAATCCGCAACTTCATTGTCATATACCTTATCTCCAAGACCTGCCGTAATAGAACTGATATTTGGAAAAACAAAGCGATACCAAAAACGGAACATAAAATCTTCGAGTCTGTAGATGCTTCTTTTTCCGATTTTTTCGCCGTACGGATATTCTTTTTTTACAAGAGCAAGCGCAATTAATGAATTTAAATATTTCGCGCATTTATTGCTTTCTATCCCGGCTTTTGACGCAATTTCATTCAGCCGCGTCGCGCCGGACGCGATCGATTCAATTATCACATTATACATTGACGGCTCACGCAGTTCCTGTTTTATTAGATTTAAAGGTTCTTCAAAAAAATGACCCGACGGAGACAGAAACAAATCAATAATATTTTCACGTACGTTTTTACGCGCGTTAATTTTGCCAAGATATTCAGGCACTCCTCCGGTTACGCCGTAAAGAAGAGCTTTATCAACCGGATTAAAATTATTCAAAAAAGGCAAAGCTTCAAAAAAAGTAAAAGGCAGTATTTTAAACTGCGCAGTCCGTCTTCCGAATAAAGGACTTTTATGTCCCAGCACCTGATTTTCCATAAAACTCATGCTTGAACCGCAGAGTATTATCATTAATTTTGAGCTGTTTTTTCTATGGTCTATCAGTATTTGAAGAAGCGACGAAACGCCGCGGGATGATTCTTCAAGATACGGAAACTCGTCAATTATAAAAATCAGGCGCTCCTTTGCCGCAAGATCAAAAACCGCCGAAAACGCGCTTTCGAAATCGCTGAACACAGGCGACAAACCTTTACCGCCTATACATTTGCTTAATGATTGTAAATTCGCCTGAGCGGTACTCTCATTTGCGGCAAAAAAAACGGCCTTTTTATCTTTTATAAACTCCCGGATAAGCGTAGTTTTCCCGATACGCCTGCGGCCATAGATAACCGCAAACTCAAAATTCCCGCTTTGGTACATTTCATCGAGTTTCTTAAATTCCGGCTCACGCCCGAAAAACGCCATATTTTCCGCCTTCAGTTATAAGTTACATACTCACGAGTATGCAACTCACGAGTATGCAACTCACGAGTATGAAACTCATAAGTATGCAACTTACGAGTTTCGTTATTAATAATAATACAGAACCGTACATTTGACAAGCGAAAAAGCGCTCTTTTAACGCTTCTTTTTAATCTGTTTCGTAATTTGGGTTGTATGGGCCGAACAGGATGCCGTTTGATCTTTCGGCGGTAAGGAAGGTGTTCATTGCGCTGCTGCCGACATCGTATGATGCGTTTGAAAGATCATTGGAAACCTGATCTATGATCGCGGATCCGATTGCGGCGAGCAGCTGGAGACCGAAGCCTCCGCCCGCGTTTATGTTTGTTTTACTGGGTTCTTCTTCATAGTAGATATTGCCTTTCCATAATTCCTGGCCGCTTCTAAGGTCGACAAGTCTTGCGGAAGCCTCTACCTGCACAACGCTTCTGAGCAGCTGAAAGGAAGAGCCAAAGCGCGTAATAGTGATATACAACGCGGCGTCCGCGCCGAAAATTTCGCGTAACATTCTGTGCGGAACGGCATGAGCGTCGAACGCGGTCTGTATGCCGTTTTGCGCGAACATTTGCATCGAGAGCGCTACAGGAATAACGTAGTAGCCGGATTCCGCTAACGGCTTTACGCTGGAGGCAAGAATCACATTCGGCGCGTCAACGTCCAAAGAATTGTTAAGAGGCGGCAGCACTAAAATTGAAACCGGACGGTTTTCCCTGAAAGCGTCATATTCGGGATTTCCGATCTTTGAAACGACAACGCAGCCGGCAAATAAAAACCCGGCTGTGATAAATGCCGCGGCGCATACAACTCTAAAAATATTCTTAGCGCGCGGCATATTAATTCCCAATCCTTGATAAAAGACGATCCATAAAAACCGCCGACTCCGGGAAGCGCGTTTTTTCTTCATTAAAACATTCTACGGCCCTTGCGAGATCGCCTGTTTCAGCGTACAGCATGCCAAGGTGAGCGTAAAACCCCGGCGGAACCGGTTTGTCGCCTGAAAGATTTTTTTCCAATGCAGATATCTGCGGCTCTGCGCCGGTTTCATTCTTAAGATTCTTGTAGATCATTAATTGGAAATCGCCCCAGTTGTAAAGCGGCGGCGTGCCGCACCCTGCAAGACAAAAACCGGCGGTAAGAAGAAACAAAATAAAACCGGCAATATTTATTTTCATAATTTTAATTCTGAGCCGACGGATTCCACGCGCCTGAATCAATTGCTTCCGCAAGCCTGTCAACAGCTTCACGGATTGCAAGGTCTAACACCTTGCCGTTAAGGGTAGAGTCATAACTTGCCGAACTTCCAAAGCCAAGGATTTCCGCGTCAGTCATCGCGTATTCGCCTGCTCCTGACACTGTAAAAACTATAGCCGATGTGCGAATGTCAACAATGTTAAGATTCACCCTTGAGTACGCAACCTGCTGTTTGCTTCTGCCGGCAACGCCGAAAAATGCGGTGTTAGTCACTTCCTTTCTGCCAAACTCTGACACATCACCTGTTATAACGTGAGACGCGCCGATCAGATTCTGAGTCTCACCGCGTATTTGCGCTTCTCTCCTGATTTCTTCCATATTGCCGCGATCCAAAACCGTAAAGCGGTTCGTCTGCGCTAGGTGAGTTATAAGGATTGTTTTCGCCTGACCTCCCAGCCGGTCTACGCCGTCAGAAAAAATTCCACGCTGAAAGTTACTGCGATTATCAAAATTACCAACAGCGATGGTTGAGCGCGGACCGCTGTAAGGCCTTCTCGCCGATTGAGTCTGCGAAGCATTTATATTTCTGCTGCTTTCGGTCGCGCATCCTAAAATAAGCAGCGCCGTTACAGCGCTTATTACCGCAGATCTTAAAAAATTTACACGTTTCATTTTATTCTCCTTAAATATTTATCTTTTAATTTAACTCTATTACTCAATATATCACATAAGAAACATTTTGTCTAAATTCTCCTTGTGTACCCGCCTAACCGGTGTTAAAATTACCAGTTAGCAGGAGAAAAGAATGGCCAAATTCGCATTTATCGGCGCGGGCAGCTTTGGTTTTACAAGAACATTAGTCAGAGATATTTTAACTTTTGACGCTTTTAAAGACGCGGAAATCGCTCTTATGGACATCGATCAAACGCGTCTCGATTACATAACAAAAGCAGTGCAGAAAATTATCAAGGCGGGCAATTACGGCGCGAAAGTAACCGCGACAAAAAACCGCGCCGAAGCTCTGGAAGGCGCCGACGGCGTCCTTTGCACAATCCTTAACGGCGACGTTGATATCTGGCGTTACGATATTGAGATACCCAAGGAATACGGCGTCGATATTAATGTCGGCGACACGCGAGGGCCTGCGGGAATTTTCCGCGCGTTAAGAACAATTCCCGTAATGCTTGACATCTGCAAAGATATAGAAAAATACTGTCCCAACGCGGTATTCCTTAACTATACAAATCCAATGGCAATGCTGTGCCGCGCAATGCAGAGCCGTTTCCCAAAATTAAAAATATCCGGCTTGTGCCACAGCGTACAGGGAACAGCGTGGATGCTTGCAAACTGGATCGGCGCGAATATGGAAGATATCACATACACATGCGCAGGCATCAATCATCAGGCTTTTTATATTGATTATAAATGGAAAGGAAAAGACGCCTACCCTCTTTTAAAAGAAGCGGTGAAAAATCCAAAAATTTACAACGAAGAAATTGTGCGTAACGAAATGTTCCTGCTCCTCGATTATTATCCGACAGAATCATCCGGCCACAACTCGGAGTACAACGCGTGGTTCAGAAAACGCCCCGACTTAATAGAAAAATTCTGCGTACACGGAACAGGCTGGAATCCGGGAGCGTACGCGTATATTTTAAATGATTACATGAGCAGAAAAGGAACGTGGCAAAAAGAAATTGACGACTGGCTGAATGAGCCTAACACCGATTTAAACCGCGGACATGAATACGCGGCTTATATTTTTAACGCGGTGTTCGGAGACAAAACCATGTTTAAATTTAACGGGAATGTTTTGAATAACGGTTTAATTGACAATCTGCCGGAAGGCGCGTGCGTAGAAGTTCCCGTACTGGCCTCTCCCCACGGATTTGAAGCAGTACATGTCGGGAAACTACCCGATCAGCTTGCCGCGCTTGTGCATACAAGCTCCGTCTGCGAAGAGCTGGCAGTAGAAGGCGCTCTTCTCTGCGACAGCCGAAAAGTTTTTCAAGCCGTCGCTTTTGATCCGTTAACGTCGGCTGTATTGGGGATACAGGAAATCAAAGAGATGACAAAAAAAATGTTCGCTAAAAACGCGGATTATCTTCCAAAATACCCCGAGTTAATATAAGGAATCAATTTTATGAAAATTAATGTGAAAAATATTTTTCTAAATGGAATTAAAATGATGTTTACAGCTTTTTTAGTAACGGCAATTGCAGGCTGCGTTAGTTCCGGCAGTTCGGGCCCTGTTAAAGAAAACACGGCGCGCGAGAACAAAGAACTCCTGTTGAAATATCTGAATGAAATGCAGGGTAAGGGAATTCTCGCGGGACAGATGGACAACGCATGGAATGACACAATTGATACTGTCAAGCGCGTTTTTAAAGATACAGGCCGTTATCCCGCGATAAAAGGCTTCGATTATCTTAACATACGCCGCCCTGAAACCGGCGGAGGCGGCTCCAAGCAAACAGCGGAAGCGATTGAGTGGTGGAAGAACAGCCCGGTAAGAGGAAAAAACGGCATTGTAACTTTTTGCTGGCACTGGCGTATGCCGATAACCGGAACCGACCGCACCGGAAGAGACAACTATTCTCCCGGTTTTGTGATTCCTTTTAAGGACGGCAAACTGGATCAAAACGATCCCAAATTCGCGCTCATAATGGAAGATCTCAATCTTGTCGCCGCTGAACTTGGAAAACTCCGGGACGCCGGAGTCCCTGTTTTATGGCGGCCTCTTCACGAAGCAAGCAACATCAACGGAAGGCCCGGCTGGTTCTGGTGGGGAGCGAACAGGGAATCCTACCTTGCCTTATGGGCTTTTATGCATGATTATTTTACAAACGAAAAAGGCCTTGATAATCTGATATGGGTCTGGAACGGTCAGAATAAAAACTGGTATCCCGGCCCCGAAACCGTGGACATAGCGGGATATGACGCGTACGACGGCAACCGCGACAGCCCCGGTTACAAGCCGGATTACAGAAACACATGGCAATATTATTACGAATCCATAATATCGTGGGCGCCGGGAAAACCAGCGGCTCTTACGGAAAACGGCTCCATTCCCGATCCGGATCATCTTATCCGGGAAGGAACAAATTGGATATGGTTTATGACCTGGGACGATCACAGCGTTGTTGAGGGCTACACCGATAAAAACAATCACTGGACAGGCGAGTATCACAATACAAACGCCCACAAAAGGCACGTCTACCGCCACCGCTATGTTATAACCTTAAACGAACTGCCGGCGTTTTCGCGCTAGAACAGCCGCATAAAAAACCGCAAGCGGGAATATAATTGCTTGACAAAAACAGTATGGCAAATTGATAATAATACAAGCGGAAAAAACCGCTTTGAGTACACGTATTGTCAATACGAATGCTTTTTTATCCGGAAAACATAGCTTTAGGAGGCTAATATGAAAAAGAACGGAAGATTAGCGCTGTTAGCGCTGGCGCTTGTTTTAGCTGCAGGTTTTGCTGTAATCGGCTGCCCGTCGGATCCTGACGAGGGAAATAAAATTGAAGACGGCGAAGATGTTATGACCTTTGCCGGAGGGAAATATCAATATGAATTTGATAATGTAAAAATTGAAGAAGGTAAAGAATACGAAGTAATTTTATCAATTACAGATTGTGATACCTCCTTTGTTGGCTCCTATTTAGGCGGAAAGATAATTTATAAAATAGGTGAAGCAGAATCCGTTCTTAGCGGATGGCTTAATTCTGCTCCTTTAGAAGTGGCACAGGGACCTAAGGAATATCAATGGGTATTCAAAGCAGGCGATAAAAACAGCGACAGCCAAAATATTGCCAGTCCCGCTACAACCCCGGACGGCGCGACTCAATATTTTTCACTGACCGCTCAGAATGCTGAATGGAGTGAATACCCTGCCGGCACCGATTTTAATGTAAAAGGAAAATTTGAAGTAAAATCAAGAGAATCAATTTCTGAATGGGTCCAAGTGTTGGAACTAACACTTGGTAATGAAGATAGTACTGCCGGTAAAGGCGCTATATCTGATGCTCAGATGACAACTATACGCAGTACAGTCGAAGCTGAACCAAGAAGTATAATCAGATTCACAGTGCATGTTCCCAATGTCGGCGCAGGCGGCGCAAGCATTGGTTACGGTGTTTGCGGAGTAGGCGATTGGTCAACTGGCATTTCAATAGCAGTTCCGTCTGACGCGGTAAACGGACAGTCTATTACATTTACGAAAGATTTGGAGGTAAGCGCTATTCTCGCTACATTGCAGCCAGGTTATCAGATAGCGATCAATCCTTACAACACCGCAACAGTAACCAAAGCTGTTCTTATGAAACCGGGAAAATAATAAATACAATGTCTGTCCGTGATTTTACGGACAGACAAAATTAATTTTAATCAGGAGAAAAACATGAAATTAACAAAAATCATTTCTTTGGGCATGGCGGTACTGCTTGCGTTATTCGCGTTATCATGCGGCAGCACAGGCGGCGCGGCCGGAGGCGGAAAAGGCATGAGCTGGGACTTCAGCGATCCGGAAGCGGGCACTCAGGGCTGGCAGCTTGCGAGATCCGAGTTTTACATGTATTCGGGTTCCGTCGCCTTAAACCGCGACGACGCTACTTTCGGCAAGGGCTTATTAAAACTGGATGTGGATTTTTCAGGAGCCAAGGATTTTGACTGGTCAGAGCCGAAATTATTCCTCGACTTTCCAAGAGCGATGAATATGAGAGGTCTCTCATTTTTCAATTTTGACTTTTATTACAACCCGTCCCTGCGCACCGAAGGCAGTTTTTCAACAAAAATTTTCACCAACAACAACGGCATTCTTGTTGACAGTTCAAAAGCCATACCAGCGGGAGAAGCGGTAAGCGGCACGCCTTATTACAAGTCGGAAGTATCGGTTATGATTATGCCCACAAACGGTTTTATGACCGATATGCGCTTCAGCATCGTCGGAAATTTTACAAACTATAAAGGCCCTGTATTCATCGGCAACATGCGCTGGGAATAGGTTATGTTATGAAAAAACTTTTAATATTTTTTATATTGATATTACTGACGCTTCCTGTATTCGCGCAGATGGCAATCGGCGGTTATGTGAAATCTTACTGGATACCGTACCGCCTTACCCTTTTTGAAAACGGAGACACCAAACACACGACAGCCGTACAGACTCCATGGGGAGAACCTGATATCAGCGCAGGCGTAAATTTTGACGGATGGTCGGAATTCGGCGGCATCCATTTAGGCGTAGATGTCGCCAACGGAGCGGCTAACAGATCGGCTCACGCGTACTCCGCGACAGGTTCGGGCTGGGTTTGGGTAAAACCTCTCGGCTTTATCCCGATTCTTGAAACATTTACCATCTACCTTGGAAATCCGAACAACAGTCAATTAAAGGGAAAAGTCGGCGGCTCCGATCTTGCGACCTATGTGCTGAATAATTCGTACTCGGTAGATCGCCTGCTGCAGCAGCAGGGTTATATCTCGTCAAACGCCGAACGCGAGTTCCGTCTTGAAGTGCAGAACCCCGAATACAACACCTTTACGCCGTTTAATCCCTATTCATGGGGAAACGCGAATGCTGTTACACAGAATCTCTGGTGGCCCAGAATTGCGGCTGCCGCGATGGTAACATGGGAACCCGTTAAAAATTTATTCATCGGTTTTTTTATCGCGCCTGAAATGCTCAGTTTAAATGACTGGAACGCTGATGCCGCAGGTATTAACAACCCGATATTAGACCCGGTAAACGGCGGCAAACTGGGCGACGATGATATTAACCAGGATTATTACGATATCGGAAAAGTGTATAAAAGAATTCAATTCGGCATAGGCTATAATATGCCCGGTATTGGTTTTGCCCGCGTTCAATATATCGGCGTGCGCAATGTAATCGAAGCCGCGTTTCAGCTGACAGCCCTTGGAGATTTAACCTTCGATTTTGGCTTTAAGTTCCCATTCGAAGGCACAGACAAGGATGATCCGTCAACTTATAAAAGGAAAAGGGATTATCAGGCTTCGGTAGCGGCAGCTTACCGTTTTTACGATTTCCGTTTTACAGGACGCGTAGACGCAGCGTTTATGGCCTCCGATTCATCGAGAGTTGGCATGCCGGTAAGAGAGCGCGGCCTTAACCTTTTGGTGTATCTTGTTCCCTCGTATCAGATAGGCGTAGGAACAATAGGTCTTGATGTCGGCTTTGAGTACGAGCAGAAGGACAACTGGAACAACTGGCAAAACGATTCAATGATGGCTGGCGCCGCTTTTTGGTTCTCGCGAAACATGGGCAACGCCAATTTCAAGTGCGCGGTTGCAGCGCGTTTCCCGCTGGAATGGAACGGATCGGCGCAGCCGCTCGACATTTTCATTCCAATCGCTCTGGAGGTAGGTTTTTAATGATCAATATTAAACGGACATTGGCTTTTACAGCCGTCACATTATTATTCGCAGGCTGCCCTTCCGAGCCAATTCCGTTTAATCCTCCATCATCTGAATATCCGGAAGCATTCCTGATGTATTCAAACAACACCAAACGCCTGTTTAATTATTTATTTGACAGTTATGGCAATGTGATCATCTCCGGCCAGATGGACGCCGCGTGGGCAGAAAACAGCAGAATCGATATGATTACCCGAGTATACAATGACGTTGGAAAATATCCTGCCATGAAGGGCTTTGATTTAATCGATCTTCCGTATAGCTGGAGCAACTACGGCAAAAATGAAATTGACGAAGCCGTTGAATGGTGGAACGGACAAAACAGAAAAGACGAAAAGCAGCCTGCGGAAACACTTCTTCCCGGCAAGCCCGACATTCACGGCATTGTCTCTTTCTGCTGGCATTGGCGCGTAACAGGCTGGCGTTCGAATGATCCCGAGACAGCAAGTATGGAGTTTTATACAAATCAAACAAATTTCCGCATTCCTATGAAGGCCGGAAAGCTGGACACAACTCACGCTAATTTTCAAACAATAAAAAGCGATCTTGATAAGGCTGCCGCTCTTTTACAACAGTTAAAAGATAAGGACATTCCCGTATTATGGCGGCCTTTACACGAAGCATCCGGCAGATGGTTCTGGTGGGGAGCAAGCGGACCGGAAGCATATATCGCACTTTGGGAATATATGTACGATTACCTTACAAACGAAAAAAAACTGAACAATCTGATTTGGGTTTGGAACGGCCAGCACAGGGACTGGTTTCCCAATCCCAATACAGCGCACATTGTAGGTTATGATTATTATGTTCCAAGCAGCCAACCAGCGCAGAACTATTCCTCGCAGGTATCGACATTCGTAAGAACACTGGAAATGGTTCCAAATAAGGATCGCATTGTAGCGTTGACCGAAAACGGCGCAATTCCCGACCCCGTCAATTGTAAAAATGACAATGCAATGTGGTCGTGGTTTATGACATGGAACGACAGCACAAATGGGACAAATGTTACCAGTTCAAGCAACTTCTGGTCAGGGGAACACCACAATACAAAGGCTCATAAACAATATGTTTACAATCACGAGTTAGTAATTACACTGGACGAACTTCCGGATTTAACAAAGTATAAATTAGAATAGATCGAAAAACTATTTATGATTGTATGCATTGGCGAAGCCGTCATAGACATGTTTCATAAAGACGGCGTTTTTTATCCGCTTCCCGGAGGCTGCGCCTACAACACATCGATAGCAATCGGCAGACTGGGCGCGCCAGCCGCGTTTTTGGGAAGGCTCTCTAAAAATTTTTTCGGGGACATTCAGGTCAAACGGCTTAGTGAAAATAATGTAAATACCGGTCTTTTACTGCGCCGCGATGAAAACCCGATTTTAGCGTTTATAAAAACAGAAGAAGGCATGCAGCCGCAGTACGCTTTTTATGAAGAGGGAACTGTAGACCGTCTGCTTTCGGAAGAAGAATTGCGAAGCAGTCTGCAAAAAAACAATACGCCGGAAATCTCCTGCGTTGTTTTCGGATCAATCTCAATGGCGATGGAGCCAATCGCAACCACAATAGAAAATTTTCTGGAGCCAAAAACCGGAGATTCATCAGCGTTTTCTGTGTACTCCGCCGCGAACGCTCCTCCTGTAATCGCGTTCGATCCCAATATACGTCCGTTCATGATCAAAGACCGTGACGCCTACATGAAACGATTTATTAAATGGGCCGGTTTTTGCACGATAGCAAAAGTATCCAGCGAAGACTTCGAATTTATTTTTCCGGACGCTTCTCCCAAAGACGCTCTCAAAAAAATGTCCGCTCTTGGAACACAGCTTGCCATTGTCACGCTCGGCCCTGAAGGCGCAATCGCTCTTCTTAAACGCAGTGACGGAAGCGTAATCGAAGCGGGTGTTCCCGGAATAAGCATTGAAAAAACCGCAGACACAGTAGGCGCGGGCGACACTTTCCTTGGCGCGTTTCTCTCGCGGCTCAGTCTCCGCGGCAAAATGTCCCGGCGCGGTATTGAAAATTTAAGCGAGGCGGAACTGCTGGAAGCGCTGACCTTCGCGAACAAGGCCGCCGCGATTGTCTGCACAAGAAACGGCGCGCAGCCGCCCTCTTTGGCGGAGATTGAAAATTATTTTCCGGTTTCGACAACTACCTCGCTGTCAAAACCGTTGTGATGTATAAGAAAAACATTATCTTCCGGTTTGTACTCAGTCATAATATTATGTTTTATCTGTGATATGCATATAGAATTTTCGCAGCTAAAGACGCTTACGTTAAGCGGTTTATTCAGAATTGAATCCGGGATAAAAATTATTGTCGGCGCGTTAATTGAAGGATCGCATTTGTAGCGGAAAAATACGGTTTTCTTTTTTCTGTCCCACTTGAAAAACAAAGGCGTTCCCGCGACGGCAACGGGATAAGGGCGCATCCATCCGCCGGCTGCTCTGGGCCTGAGCGAAGAGTTTTGGCTTTCTTTGCCGCCGCCTGTTGTAACAATGGAAAAATCCTCATTGTTCCAGTAATCGCCCCAGCGGAAAGTGTTATCGGCGGAATAACTCCAGATGCAGGCGCCCAGAAAAAGTTCATCGAGCGCGTCGTAATACATCGAAAGCGCATCTTCATGCTTGGAATAATTTCCGGTTACATAAGCGCACCCTTTAAATAAATCGAAAGGAATGCCGAACTCTCCCAGAATATTCGGCATACTGGGAATAAATTGATCTTTAATCCGTTTTTTAAAAAGCGACGCGACTGCTTTATTGCCAAGAACAATTTTATTAGTTACAAGATCGAAGTTGAACCACCGCCTCCATTGTTTTAAAAACATCGTAGGGCCGTCATACCAATGAAAACCGTTTATTGTCCGCCCGCTGCCTTCCGCGCAGGAATCATTTTCCTGCGGCGAATTTTTAATAGCGAAGTTTCCGGGGATTCCTTCGGTAAAGAAAAAAGATTTGTCGTCGTTTTCGCTGAGCCGTTTTATATACTTCGACATAAACGGAGAAAGAAAATCGTTGTAAAAATTTACGGGCTTTCCGTTTACTTTCGCAAAATGATCCGGTTTTAAAAGTTTTGGCTCCTTTTCTCCGTCGCTCCAAACGCCTGACGCTTTCCACGGACAGGTAAACCCTTCTTTAAAAATTGAAACGCCGCCGGGATTCAAAATGGTCTTCCCTTTTTTTCTGACGCCTAAAATCCCCGTTGAATAAACAGGCGCTTCCATACTGTACCCTGATGCCGCAGCTATTGAAGAAAAAGCGCTTGGCATCGTTCCTGTGGCTACCAAAAAATTTTCAAGATTGTTTAAATCTGAATAACCGGTAAACCCGGGGTGAGGCTCGTTCATTGTGCCCCACCCGGCAATCGCATCGCAGTTTTTTAAACGGCGCTTACAGTGAGCGTAAGCATCGATGTACCGGTTTTGAAGCCAGTCCTGAATTGATTCGTTTCCTCCGCCTGAAATTTTTTGCTCCGGTTTTACAGAGGGAGCGTAAACGTTGCCTGCGAAGAATAGCGTAAACATTGTAGCCGCCGCGTAACGGCTGTAACCGGCAGGCCATACCATGGAAACGCGTTTATTCGGAGGATCAACTTCTCTTTGAGGAAGAATGGCTCCGGCAGTTTCCAGTTTGCTTATGTCGATGCCAAGCGCCTGCAAAGTCCATGCGGGAGCGCCGTCACCGCCCGCTGCCCTGCCCCACACATCCTGATGAGGATCGATCCATATTGAGATTCCGTATTTTTCAGCGGCAAGAAGCAGCTTCCTGAGATACGCCAAATATTCTTCGTCATAGATTCCGGGCCCTTCATGTTCAAGCGCTTCCCACGGAATCACAAGCCTGTTAAAACGCAGACCCCACTTTTTCATTTCCGCAAAACGCGCCTGTGCATCATCAAGCGGAAACGGTTTTCCTGTAAAAGAAATTTTACCGCCTGTGTCTGCAACAGGAACTTTCGTACTGCCGCCAAGATTGCATCCTCTCAGAATAAGAACGCGGCCTTCATTATCATAAATTTGATTTGTTTTTATATACATATTGACAGTATGGCATGAAAAGCAGCGGCAGTCACCTCCCGGCAAAATAGTGACAGCCGGCGCTTTTCGTGCTACATTGTAACAATCATGGACAAGCCAAACCTTACCTGGACAGAAGAAAACCGCAAAAAGGTTTTTGATTGCAGAATATTTTCAATTTCCGAATCATATTGCAAATCGCCTGAATCGCAGAAGAAAGAAGCGCAAAGCGCAGAGAAGCTGCCCGCGCAGGTATTCACCGTGCTTGACACAAAGGACTGGGCTATTGTTATCCCCGTTATTGAAACGCCCAAAGGGAAACAGTTTTTAATGGTGTGGCAATGGCGCCACGGATCACAGTGCCTTAGTCTGGAATTTCCCGGCGGCGTTTTTAACCCGGGAGAAAACGCGGAAGAAGCCGCGGCGAGAGAGCTACACGAAGAGACAGGCTACAAAGCGGGAAAAATAAAAAAACTCGGCGACTTCAGCCCCAACCCGGCGATCATGTCAAACACCGTTCACTTTTTTCTCGCGGAAGATTTGATCGACACAGGAAAACGAAACCTTGACGAAGACGAGTATGTCGAAGTTGAACTTGTAAACGCCGAAGAAGTAATCAAAGGAATGGGCCGCGCCCCGTACGTCCACGCATTAATGGGCACCGCGCTGTCGTTGTACCACAACAGCGCCCGTTAACCGCTTACGGCCGCCACATACCCTGTCGTGCTTCGCCCTGCAGGTCAGGGATTTCCAGTACCATACCGGGTTCAATTAAATCCGGGTTGTTCGGATCGGGTAATCTGGATTTGTTTGCGTCGTAGAGTACTCTCCACTTCCACGGATCTCCGTATACCCAAGGGTAACCTGCGATTGTCCACAGGCAGTCTTTTTCTACTCTCCATGTTCTTACTGTGTACTGCCTTGCCTTGCCGGCAGAATCGGTTGTGGTTGTGGGCCTAACGACTGTTGTTCCCGGTCTTCCGGTTGATTCAAAGGCGGCAAAAATTTCAATGGCGTTAATAGCGGCTATGATCGAATTGTTCCATTCTTCCTCGGCGTGAGCTGCAACAGCGGTTTCATACTGCTCTTTTCCTTCATTGTAATTGTTGGGAAATCTGGTTTGAATATTATTTTTGTCGGCCCAATCCAAAAGACGTTTCGCTTCGATAATTAACTGGTCGGCGACAAATTCATCGGAGAGCTGCGCAAAACGAATCGCCTCCTGCGCGAATCCTGCCGACGCATCGTAATCGCCGAGATCATAAACTTCAATTGCCAATTTATTCAAGCGAACGCTCTCAATATAAAACTCATTGTTGGCGATGCTGTACGGAACTACAGCTTCGTTGCCGTAATAGGTAACCGGTTTAAACACAGGGATTTTAACATCCGGGCCTGCATCATATTCAGCAAACGCCGAAAACGCGGTAAATAAAAATAAAATCATTACAAAAGAAATAACGCGGCTCATTTTGAACCTCCTTCAATTATTCTTCCAGCTTCTGTAGCTGCTTCGCTGCTTTCTGCGATCTTTTCCCGCGCAGATTGAATTGACTCCTGGGCGCGCAGACGTTTTTCTTCAGTCTCTTTTCTGGAAATCGCGAACATCGCCTCGGCTTCTACGTAAGCGATAGACGCGTCGTTAAAATGTTCCAGCTTATACATTTCTTCCGCCTGTTCGCAGAAAATATCGGCTGTGCGGAAAGTTTCGCGGGACGCGATATTGGCTCTCTCGGCTATCGCGAGTTCTCTTTCTTTTAACGCGGATGCCCTGCGATCCGAAGCGTAAGCCGTCCAGCCGTTTGACAGCACAAGATTATACCGAAGCAGAGCTTCTTCCGCTTTGGTAACGGCTTCTTCTTTATTGCCTGCATCGTAGGCTTTTAACGCAGATTGAGCTACTTCATCCGCTTTTGAAAAGTTGTCAGGATCATACTGTACAAAACCGCGATCTATTACTTCCTGCCTTGCCAAAAATACATCGGCACCCATATTAAGGGTTTCGTATTCTTTCAGCGCGGCATCCGCGGTTTCTTTTGCTTTATAGTATTCGCCGGCTTCGTACTGAGACTTGGCGGAAAGAGCGGTATTGTCAGCGTTTTCCAGATAATCAGGAACATAGTCGAGAAATCCGGTGTTAATTAGTCTTTCCCTTGAAGCCATTATCTCATCTTCTTTAGCTTGAGCGTAAAGCGCGATTGATTTCTTGAAAATCTCGTCATAACCTGCGGCGAGGGCATTACATTCTTCCACTGTTCCGGCGGTTTTATACCGTGCTTCGAGTTCCTCCCATTCGCTTGGGAAATAAGCCGGGCCGTCAAAATCCATGGCGCGTTTTCTTGATTCATCAACTGCTTTCTTTGCCACATTCAATTTGGACGAATCATCGGGGGCATCTCCCGTTGTTTTACAGGAAATACCCAGCGAAACGATAATTACCAGTATTATTAGTAAAGAAAAGATATTTTTTTTCATCAGCTCCTCCTTGCCGGAAACCGGGGGTTTTCTAAAATAGCAGTATACTGTAAAAATTGATAATTAACAAGAGGTTAAATTTATGGACAATTTCAGTTATGAAGTAGTAAAACACTTCGGCGTTATATCTTCTGAGAAAAACGGCTGGCAGAAAGAATTAAACATGGTGTCATGGAACGGCAGAGCTCCAAAACTCGATGTCAGGGACTGGGCGCCGAACCGCGAAAAAATGGGCAAAGGAATCACCCTGACCGAAGGCGAAGCCGCCGCCTTAGCGGAACTGCTGGTCACCGCCCTCGCCAAGCAGGAGTGAGGAGTGAGGGGTATGAAAATACTTGTCACTCCTAATTTCTCACTCATCACTCATTTACCCTATTGAAGAGATTGAAGTAATTTGATATAAATGGAGTGGGCGCAGATTTGTGCCTATCAATAATTACCATTTAGGAGAAAAAATATGGCAAAACAGTTGATGTTTAACGAAGAAGCCCGGCGTAAACTGCTTTCCGGGGTTGAGCAGATTTCCAAGGCTGTAAAGGTTACTCTTGGCCCCAAAGGGCGCAATGTCCTTCTGGACAAGAAATTCGGCGCTCCTACAGTAACAAAGGACGGCGTTTCGGTAGCAAAAGAAGTGGAACTTGCCGATCCCTATGAAAATATGGGCGCTCAGCTCTTGAAGGAAGTCGCCACAAAGACAAACGACGTAGCAGGCGACGGCACCACAACCGCCACAGTCCTTGCCTACTCGCTGGTAAAAGAGGGTCTTAAAGCCGTCACAGCGGGCATGACCCCCCTCGAACTTAAGAGAGGTATCGACAAAGCGGTAGAAATCGCGGTCGGTGAAATCAAGAAAAACGCGAAAGACATTAAAGACAAGGAAGAAATTTCCCATGTCGCTTCTGTTTCCGCGAATAACGACAGCGAAATCGGCAATACAATCGCCGACGCCATGGAAAAAGTCGGCAAAGACGGCGTTATCACCGTTGAAGAATCAAAAACCATGATTACTTCGATTGAATTTGTCGAAGGTATGCAGTTTGACCGCGGTTATATTTCAGCTTATTTCGTAACAGACCGCGACACCATGACAAGCGTTTACGAAGATGTCTTCATTCTTATCCACGACAAGAAAGTATCCAGCATGAAGGACATGCTTCCGCTGCTCGAAAAAGTCGCCCAGAGCGGAAAACCGCTTCTCATCATCGCGGAAGACTGCGACGGCGAAGCGCTTTCCACATTGGTTGTAAACAGCCTGCGCGGAACCCTTCGCACATGCGCGGTTAAGGCGCCCGGTTTCGGCGATCGCCGCAAAGCTATGCTGGAAGACATCGCCATTTTAACAGGCGGCGAAGTTATTTCTGAAGAACTCGGCCTTAAACTAGAAAACACTGACATTTCTCAGCTTGGAAAGGCGAAAACTGTTAAAGTCGATAAGGACAACACCACGATTATTAACGGCGCGGGCAAGCAGAAAGACATTCAGGACAGAATTGCGCAGATTAAGGCGCAGATCGAAGATACAACAAGCGATTATGACCGCGAAAAACTCCAGGAAAGGCTTGCGAAGCTCGCAGGCGGCGTTGCGGTTATCAATGTAGGCGCGGCGACAGAAGTCGAACTGAAAGAAAAGAAACACCGCGTAGAAGACGCATTATCTGCAACACGCGCCGCAATCGACGAAGGAATCGTCCCCGGCGGCGCAATCGCTCTTATTCAAGCCGCGCTCGCGCTGGACAAGGCTGACATGAACGGCCTTACCGATGACGAAAAAGTCGGCTTTAAGATTGTGAAACGCGCTCTTGAAGAGCCGATTCGCCAAATTGCGGAAAACGCCTGCGTAGATGCCGCGATGATCGCAGACCGCGCAAAGAACGAAAAGAGAGGCATGGGTTTTGACGCCGCCAAGATGGAATGGGTAGATATGCTTAAAGCAGGTATCATCGACCCGGCGAAAGTTACCCGTTCGGCGCTTCAGAACGCGGCGTCGATAGCGAGCCTATTGCTCACCACCGAATGCGCCATTACAGATATTCCCGAGAAAAAGGAAGCTCCCGCGATGCCGGGCGGCGGAATGGGCGGAATGGGCGGCATGGATTATTAAGAAATAACAATTTTCATTGAAAAAAGGCTGTCCTTTTTACGGGCAGTCTTTTTTTTTCTGCTCTTGACATATCATTTTTTGTCTTTTATTCTATATTAGGGTAAAAAATGGGGAAAATTTGAATTATTGCTCGCTGAATAGGTAGAAAAGGAGAAGAAAATGAAGTTGAAAATCAAGTTAAGTATCCTTGTAATCGGTATTTTGATTATTGTTGTAGCAGGAATTGCTGCATTACTATTGGGCGAAGCTTCACATATTGCCATTGAGTTAAATGAATCCATTATTGAATACCTTTCAGGCGAATGGGCTGAGTTCTGGAAAGGACGTCAGGATGCCCGCTTCTCAACGCTTAATACAATAGCGGAAGCGATGTCGGATTATCAGGATATAGACGCTGATGAACGGCGCTATATATTTAATTCCATGATGAAAGGCATCATAGAAGCCAAACCGGAATATTTACAGCTTTATACCGTATGGAAGCCGAATGCCATAGACGGTATGGACAGCCAAATGATTGGCAGGCCGGGTTCCACCGATAACGGACAGTACGCGATAGCTTATACCAGGGAAACAGGACAGATAACAATCCGCGCTACAACCGATGTAGAGAAAACGATGGAGTATCTTCAAACTGTCGATCCCAGAAGTCCGAAAGATCGTGTAGAAGAGCCTTTTATAAGAAACGGAAAAATTGTGCTTAGGTATATGGTTCCCGTTATCAGCGCGCGCACCAAAGAGGTTGTGGGAGCTGTTGGTATGCTGATGTACGCGGATCAAATTCAACCGATAATGATGGAAGCTGTTAAAACGCACGAAGAAATAACAGTAATGGGGATTTACACAAGCGAAGGTTTTGTTTTGGCGCATTCATTCCCCGATCGCATCGGCAAGAATATGAGTGAAACAGAAGCGTTCTTGGGAGACGCTCTGCCGGACGCGTTAAAAGCTATTTCGGAAGGAAAAGATTATCATATCGCGGCGTATTCCGCGGCTTTGAATACGCATCTGGATACTTTCTTTTCTCCTTTCCGTATCGGCGATTCGGATGATTTCTGGGCTGTAATGATCGGAACAAGCGAAGAACATATGTTATCCGAAGTAAATGCTTTTAGAAATTTCACTATATTAATCGCCTTTCTGGTTATTTCCGGAGTGGCGGTGCTTATTTATTTTGTTCTTCATTTTACAATGATGCCTATTGTTGAAGTCGCGGCGACATTAAAGGATATAGCTGAGGGTGAAGGCGATCTAACGGTGCATATTAAAGAAAAAGGAAATGATGAAATCACCGACCTGTCGAAATATTTCAATGAAACAATAGAAAAGATAAAAGACCTTGTTTTGGCGATTAAACATGAAGCGGAAAATCTGTCCGGAATTGGAAACGATCTTGCCAGCAACATGAATGAAACTGCCGCGGCGATAAACGAAATTACAGCTAACATCCAGAGCATTAAAGGCAGGATAATTAATCAGAGCGCGAGCGTTACGGAAACAAACGCTACAATGGAACAGGTTACGATCAATATTAATAAATTAAACGGCAATATCGAAAACCAGACGGCGCATGTTTCACAGGCTTCGGCGGCAATCGAAGAAATGGTAGCGAATATCGCGTCCGTTACTGACACGCTCATCAAAAACGGCACCAATGTAAAATCCCTGACGGATTCATCGGAAGTAGGACGCGGAGGTCTGCAGGAAGTATCAACAGACATTCAGGAAATTGCGCGCGAATCGGAAGGTCTTTTGGAAATCAACTCTGTAATGAACAATATCGCGGCGCAGACAAACCTGCTCTCGATGAACGCGGCAATTGAAGCCGCGCACGCAGGCGAAGCGGGAAAAGGCTTTGCGGTAGTAGCCGACGAAATAAGAAAACTCGCGGAAAATTCCAGCTCGCAGTCCAAGACCATCGGCTCAGTTCTTAAAAAGATAAAAGAGTCCATCGATAAAATTACCAAATCAACAGAAAATGTATTAAGCAAGTTTGACACAATCGAAGAAAACGTAAGAGTTGTCGCCGAACAGGAAGACAACATAAGAAGGGCGATGGAAGAACAGGGCGAAGGTTCCAAGCAGATACTGGAAGGAATAAGCAGCGTAAACGGAATTACAAAGCAGGTACAGGCCGGTTCGCACGAAATGCTTGACGGCGCAAAAGAAGTAATTCAGGAAAGCATCAATCTGGAAAAAGCCACTCAGGAAATTACTTCCGGCATAAACGAAATGTCAACCGGAGCGGAGCAGATCAATGTCGCAGTTCATGAGGTTAATGAAATCAGCATAAAGAACCGCGAGGGAATCGGTCACTTGATTAGAGAAGTGTCGCGCTTTAAGGTTGAATAAAAGTATTTACATCTTTTAAAGATCATATTAAAATGTTTTATGGTCAAAAAAACTCTTTGGATATTGTTCGCCGTCTTTATGGCGTGCTTTCTCGGTCTTGGAGTTCTGTGTTTTTTTAATCTTCATATTTTCCAGTTTAAGCCGTTCCAGCAGACCACAACCATTACAGCGCCCGCCGCGGCAAAATATGAGAAAGACGGCAATCTTTACATTATTGATAACGGCTCGTTTCGCCTAATTTGCATGGAACCGGGCGGGAATATTCGTTACACGATCGAAATAGACAGATTCGAAGAGTATATCCGCATCGTAGACTGCGTTATCGACGGAGCGGGAAATCTTTACGTATACGCGATAGAAGCGGAATTTGACGCTCTTTTAACAAAGCGGGATATGATCAGAAAATATGACAATCATGGAAATTTTGTCAAAGATATTATAAGCATCACTTATGACGACGTTTACAGCAACCCGCGGCTTTTTTATCAATTTGGGTCGTTTCACTATGAAGACGGCATGCTGACTTTTTCCCGGACAGAAAAAGATAAAGTCACTTTATATTACTACGATACATTCCGGGATCAAAAAGTAACAAAAGAATTATATGAATATTTACCCGGCGTCGCGATTGAAAACTTTATGGTCGCGCAGCTTGTTCTTAAAGACATGCTCAATTACGCTTTTGTTCTGCGTGACGGCGATATATACGAAGTAAAAAACGGAGGCGAGCCGGAACTTCTTTATTCATGCGACTGGAGTTTAACCGAAGGCGGCGTTATTCCGTGGTATATTTTTTACGACTCAAACGATTATCTTGTTTTCTTTGACATGGCAAGCAACGCCATACTCCGCATAAAAGACAATGAACTTTCGCATGTTATTCCCGAAGGATATTTCAGGCAATTGCAGGTGAACGGCGAGGAACCCGCCTTAAAAGGGTTCGGCTTGCATAAAAATGTTTTTGCCGGCGTATTCGGCGAAGTAGTATGGATGTACGACGGCGTAGATTTTATAACTTACGAAGGCGAAATACTTCTTCCGTTCAGCGAAAGATTTCATATCGCTGTTGTGCAAATCGCTCTCGTGCTTGGAGTTTTATTTTTTATCGCGGCTCTCTGCATCCTTTTCATAGGAATTTTAAAAGGTTATATTTCGCTTTTTATAAAACTGACTGTTGTTATTATTCCGTTATTGGTAGTAGCGTTTGTAATTGTGTTCACTCTGACGTTTAACATAATGACAGAACAGCTTAACAATTCGCTTTACAGCGAAATGATAGGGCTTGCGGTGCTTTCCGCGAAAACGATTAACGGAGACGATCTTGATAAAATAAATTCCATCAAAGATGTTCACAGCGAAGAATATAAAAGGCTCGCGGTGCAGGTAAAAGAGATCGTTGGATATAACGCTGATCCATGGAACAAAGCCTATTACGCGGCTTTATATAAGGGCGATAATTTTGAATATGCCGTTGTAATTTCTGAAGAAGAATGGAATCTCTTCCGCACGGACGAACCGGTAATGGGAGAAGATTTAAACAACTTGATGAGGGGAGAACCCAACGTAGATACTTCCGAGCTGTTTAACGGCAAATGGACTTTCGCAAATACGCCTGTATACAACAGCGCGGGAGAAGTTGCCGGAAAACTTGAAATCGGCGTTGATATGACAGGGCATGAAATCGTCAGCGCGATGCTTAAAAGATACGTCGCGTATATAGTGGCGGCAATCTGCGTAATAATCATGGCGGCTCTTTGCGTTTTGATCTCTGTGATTATAAAGCGGCTTTCCGTTGTCGGAAGAGTTTTGCATAACATCGCGAGCGGAGATCGTTCCGCGCGCGTTATTTACATGGCGCGTGACGAACTTGGCAAGGTGAGCCACGGCCTTAACAATATGGCGGAAGAACTCCAGTTTCAGTTTGATCGCATAACAAGACTAAATGAATCCACGATAAGATTTGTGCCGGTGCAGTTTATGGAACAGCTGGGCGTGTCCGATATTACCAAAATGAATCTTGGCGATAACGTTCAGCGCGATATTAATATACTGTTCTTTGACATACGCTATTTCTCGGTCAATTCAGAAATGATGACGGCGCGGGAAAATTTTGAATTTATCAATAAACTGCTGGGTATCGCAGGCCCGATTATCCGCAAGCACAACGGCTTTGTAGATAAATACATAGGGGACGCGGCAATGGCCCTTTTCGTTGACGGCATGGAAGCTGTCCGCGCCGGCATTGAATTGTTCCAAACGCTGGTAATCGACAAAACCACAAGAGTTACAATCGGAGTTGACGGCATTAACATCGGAGTAGGAATTCATTCGGGATCTGTAATGATGGGAATAGTCGGCGAGAACGAGAGGCTTTCCAGCACAGTTATTTCAGCTAACGTCAATCTGGCTTCCCGCGTTGAAGGTTTAACAAAGCAGACAAGCTCAGGTTTGTTAATTACAAGAGATACGCTGAACCAGCTTGCGGGTCATGAATCCGAATTTTCATACAGGTTTATCGGCATGGTGCAGGCAGCCGGCGTAAATGTGGTAGTAGGCCTGTTCGACATGCTGGATGCTCTTCCTCCCAAGGATAAAAAGAACAGGCTTAGAACTAAAACAGTTTTTGAATCGGGAGTGCGAAAATATCACATGAAGGATTACGCCTCCGCCGTTCAGCGCTTTCAAAAAGTTTTAAGCGTCGATCCGGACGATAAATGCGCTCTTCATCATCTTCAGGAAGCCAAAGACCATCTTGAAAACCCGGCATTGCCAAGCGTATTTATCTTTAGCAGAAAATGACAGAAAAAACGCAGATCGAGAACGCAGAAAATACGCCGCAGACCGCAAAATCGCTTGTGCGCCACGGGTCTGCGCTTTCGGTTCTTACGTTAATTTCGCGCCTTTTGGGGCTTGTCAGGGAAATGGTAAAAGCAAAGTTCCTTGGGACAACGGCTTTATCGGACGCGTTTTCCGTCGCGTTTTTACTGCCCAATTTATTCCGCCGTCTTTGCGCGGAAGGTTCTATCGCGGTAGCGTTTATTCCGACATTTAAAGAACATCTGCTGGAAGGCGACAAAGAAAAAACGCGCGAGTTTTTATCATGTATGATAACATTCCTTACCTTCTTTGTAACATTACTTGTAATGGCGGGAGTGCTTACCGCGCCTTACCTTGTGCGTATTTTCGGAATAGAAGAAATTTATGAAACCGCTCCGCGTTTTGTGCAAATGTTCGGAGCGGAAAATATTAACGAAACTGTTCTGCTGACATGGATCATGTTTCCGTTTCTTGCTTTTATATCTCTGGCGGCATTGTTTCAGGGAATTTTAAACAGCCTCCACATTTTTACGCCGTCCGGACTTGCGCCCATTCTTTTAAACATTGCCACAATCGTTTGCACTTACGCGCTGAGTCCTTATACCGCGAACCCCGCCCGGGCGATGGCGATCGGTATTTTAATAGGCGGTTTTCTGGAAGCGGCAATACAACTGCCGTTTGTTTTAAAAAAGGGACAAACTTTTTTTATTACAGGCTTAAAACGCGCAATTAATAATCCGGGAGTGCGTAAAGTTTTATGCCTGATAGGCCCGACAATTATCGGAATGGCGGCGTATCAATTGAATGATCTTGTGTCTGTCGCGCTTGCGGGAAGAGCCGGTGAAGGAGTTGTATCCAGCCTTCAGTATTCACTGCGTCTTCAGGAACTGTTTCTCGGCGTTTTCGCTGTCAGTATCGGCACTGTGCTTCTTCCTAATCTTACAGAATACGCAAAGACATCTCAGTGGGACATTTATAATAAACGGCTGAGTTCTTCTATTAATATTATCGCTCTTATTACAATACCTGTTACTTTTTTTTCTCTCATGCAGGGACAAAATTTGATAAGCCTTTTATTTCTGGGCGACAGTTTTAACGAACGATCTTTAACTCTTACCCTTGCGGCTTTTACTTTTCACATACCGGGGCTTTTATTCATAGCGCTTAACCGCATCATCGCGCCTGCTTTTTACGCGCAAAGCGATACAAAGTCTCCCACAATCGCAGGGATAATTTCGTTTGCTGTGAACATGGCTCTTGCGGCTGTTTTGGTTACGCCGTTTAAAGGTGCAGGAATTGCGTTTGCCCTGACTGCCGCAAGCGCGGTAAATACAATTCTGCTTTTTATTTTTTTACAGAAAAACAAAAATATAATTTTAAAAGACGTAATCGGCTCCGCTCTGTTATACGTATTAAAAATGCTGATTTTATCTTCGCTTGCGATTATTCCAATTTATTTTTTATCGCCGCTGTTCAGCAGATATTTCGCAGGTCAGGGACGGCTTGTTTCTTTCGGCGCGCCTCTTGCGGTAAATGCGGCTGTTTATCTTCTTTTGGGAATATTTTTACTGGCAATTGTAAAAGACAAAAATCTTCTTGGTATAAAAAACATGATTAGTAAAAAGAGAAATCAGAATGACAACTAACATTAAATATAAAAATCTTCCGATTGTAGCGCTTGCCGGGCGTCCAAATGTAGGAAAGTCCACCCTCTTTAACCGCATGCTTCGAAAACGCAGAGCAATAACAGATCCAACGCCCGGCGTAACGCGCGACCCTGTCGAAGCCGATTGTCTGATTGACGGAAAGCCTTTGCGTCTCGTTGATACAGGCGGCTTTAAACTCGCCGACGTTGAAGGCATCGACAAACTTGTGGTTGAAAGAACTCTCGACACAATAAAAAAAGCCAGCCTTATTGTTCTTCTTCTTGAAGCGGGCGAAATAACAAGCGAAGACGAAGAGCTAATCGGCATCCTTCGTCCGTATCATAAAAAATTAATCGTATGCGTAAATAAAACGGAAGGCGGCCGCCTTCAGGCTGATTCGTGGAATGTGCTCTCCTTTGGATTTGAAAAAGTTTTAATGATTTCGGCGGAACACGGCGACAATGTGGGAGAACTTCAGCAGGAGATTTTAAAGCGCCTGGATTTTTCCAAAGTAGAAGAAGAGCAAAACAGCGAAGAGAAAACAATACGCGTCGCTCTTTTGGGAAAACCAAACACGGGAAAATCTACGCTGTCAAACCGTCTTACAGGCGCAAACGCTTCCATCGTGAGCAATATTCCGGGAACAACGCGCGACACTGTCGAAGGCAGTTTCCGCTGGAAATCGCGTGACTTTGTAATTCTTGACACCGCGGGCATCCGCAGAAAAGCAAAGGTGACGGAGAATATCGAATACTATTCCGTTAACCGCGCGATCAAAACAATCAACGACGCGGACATTGTAGTATTGATGATTGACGCGGCGGAAGGTCTTTCCGATCAGGATAAAAAAATCGCAGCTCTTGCTCACGACAAGGGAAGAGGCATAATCATGGCGCTTAACAAGTGGGACACAATGCCTGATACAAAAAACACTTTTAAAACAGCGGAAGAAAAGATTCACTTTCAATTCGGTCAAATGGAATACGCGCCGATTATTCCTGTAAGCGCAAAGGACGGAACAGGCGTTGATAAAATTTTATCGACAGCGGTTAAAATGCACGCACAGCTTAACACTTTTATAAACACATCGCAGCTGAATCAGGCTTTGGAAGGATGGCTTACAGAGCATCCGCCGCCTTCAGGGCCGCAAACGCGCTTTAAAGTAAAGTACGCCGTTCAAAAATCGGCTAACCCCGTTCATTTTATTTTCTTCACATCACGCACACGCGCGGTCAGCGATTCGTATGTTTCCTATTTACGAAACAGAATTAGAAAAGATTTAGGATTTTCGATGGTGCCTGTGCTGCTGGAAATAAAAAGTTCATCCGAGGGAAGAAAGAATTGAATATTAATCAAACCTGCATTGACACTTTTTTTGTTTCAAGTCATAATAAATCATGAACCTTGCAAATATATTAACGCTGTCAAGAATTATTTTTGCTCCGGTGTTTTTAATAATCTTTTTTCTTCCGGATTCCCATACTTCCTGGGCAATACCCGCTCTTTGGATCATTTTCTTTGTTTCAGAAATCACGGATTACTTTGACGGACTTGCCGCGCGTAAATTAAATCTGACAAGCGACTTCGGCAAATTATTCGATCCTTTCGCGGATACTCTTGTGCAGATTACATGCTTTCTCTGTTTTGTTATTGACGGCGTATGGGGCAAAAATTTAATTCCAATAATTCTCTTTCTGCTTGTTGTCTACCGCGAATTCGGCATTTTATTTTTGCGTAACCTGATGTTAAAAAAAGGCGTAACCCTTGGAGCGCGCATGCCGGGGAAAATTAAAACTGTTACCTACATCATCGCGGTCGGCGCTGCTCTGCTCGCTGTCAGTATTGAAAGGCTTTCCATTTATGAAAATCTCCTCCCTTATTTTAAAACCGGCGCTCTTGTTATATTTATCATTTCCGTAATTTTTGCAATCGTATCATTTTTTGATTACGTTATAATTTACCGGAAAACAGAAAATGCAGACAAATAAAGAAGGCTGCGTAAAAATATTCAGCGCTCCGGGAAGAACCGAACTTGCGGGCAATCATACAGATCATAACAATGGAAAAGTTCTCGCCGCGGCTATAAATTTAGAAATCACCGCAACTGTAAAAAAAACCGGCGATAATACAGTTTTCTTTCGTTCCACAGGATTCCCTGATGTAACAGTAAAATTGACAAATGAAAAAGGCGAGCCTGATTTACAGCCAAAACCTGAAGAAACGGGAACAACCGAAGCGCTTATCCGCGGAATTGCGGCTGAATTCTACAAGCGCGGATGTCCTGCCGGAGGATTTTCAGCTGACGCAAGATCAAATGTGCTTCCGGGCTCTGGCTTATCATCGTCGGCTGCAATTGAAGTTTTATTTGGACGCATATTTGATTCATTTTACGGCGAAGGAAAACGCAGCGCGGTTGAGATCGCGCAAATCGGCCAAATTGCGGAAAATATTTATTTTGGAAAACCATGCGGGTTAATGGATCAAATTGCATGTGCATCCGGCAGCGCGGCCATGATTGATTTCGCGGATACGTCGAACCCCATTGTAACAAAAATAAACTTTAATCCTGCCGCGGCCAGTTACGCTCTTTGCATAGTAAACACAGGAGGCAGCCACGCGGATTTAACCGCTGATTACGCGTCAATTCCGGCCGAGATGAAATCAACCGCCGCTTTTTTCGGCAAATCTGTGTTACGCGAAATTGACAAAGAAACAGTTCTTTCCCGCGCGTCTGACATACGAAGAGAATTGGGAGACAGAGCTTTACTGCGTTCGCTTCACTTTTTTGACGAAAACGAGCGGGTAGACGAAATGACGTCTCTGTTGCTCGAAATTGATAATGCAGGCAAAGACGCGTCCTTTGACGCGGTAAAACGGGACGCGTTTCATCAATTTTTAAACCTTGTAAAAGAGTCCGGAAACTCTTCCGCGGAACTTTTACAAAATATTTACTCACCGGGCAATCCGCGAATACAGGGCATAAGCGCGGCGCTTGCGCTGACAAAGGATTTTCTATACAAACAAAAATTGAACGGCGACAGTTCGTGCCTCGGCGCATGCCGTGTTCACGGCGGAGGGTTTGCAGGAACTATTCAAGCGTATATTCCGGTAAACGCTATGAATGCCTACAGCGCGTATATGGAAGCAATCTTCGGCGCCGGGAGCGTGACGCCGCTTATGATAAATTCAAAAGGCGCCGCGGAACTGGAAAATTAAAATAAAACTTATGACGGAATCCATTTTTTAATAATTTTTTCCAAATCTTCGGCAACAACAGGCTTTGACATAAAATCGTTAAAGCCGCTTTTTAAAAACATTTCTTTATTACCGGCGTCTTCATTTGCAGTTAACGCTATAATGATATTTTTTTTAATATTTTTTTCATTTTCCCATTTTCTGACGCACACAGCAGCATCAACTCCGTTCATTTCCGGCATCAGGTAATCCATGAAAACAATATCGTATGTATTGTTCATTATTTTATCAACAGCTTGCAGCCCGTTTACCGCGGTGTCAACCTGCAATCCGCAGCGGATTAATTTTTCTTTAACAATTAACAAAATCATTTCTGTGTCTTCTACAAGCAGCGTTTTTAATAATTTTTTTTCGCCTGTATTTTGCGGCGAAGTTTTTTTTGTTTCTTTTATTTTACCGTTTTCGCGGCCGCTTAAGGCAGACGCGCCTGCGTAAATACTTGACAATTTTTTATGCAATATTAAAAGTTCATTCTTAAACTCTCCAAATCCCCGGGTACAAAAGGCTATATCCTGATTTGATGACGCTATTTCAAGTTCGTAAGCTTTCCCTGACAACGCCGTTGCGCCGATGATCGCAAGCATTGATTTCATCGCGTGTATGGAAACTAAGAAGCTGCTAATATCTTTTGCTTTTAAAAAAGAAGACATGTTGTCGCATTCCGATACAAGCTTTTCATAAAATATTTCCAGCGTATTTTTATAAGCGTCCTTGCCGCCCGAAATATAGCTTAAACCTGTTTCAATATTAATTTCTTCTATGCCGCTTAAAATATTAATAAATTTTTCGCTTTCTTCCTGTTTATCATCTTCTCTTTTTCCGGATTTTTCTGACTTTATAATTTTATCGGGTGAAATCCACTTTTTTAAAATTTCATCCAATTCTTTCATATTAACTGGTTTTGATAAAAAGTCGCTGAATCCGTTCTCTAAAAACATGTTTTTCATGCCGGCAACTGCGTTAGCTGTCAATGCTATAACCGGAAGCTCCTTATATTTTGACCCAAGTTCCCTGATTATTTTTACAGCTTCAATGCCGTTCATTACAGGCATCATGTGATCCATAAAGATAATATCATAAACGCTGCCGCTTTCTGCCAGACTTTTTATTTTTTTAATTCCTTCCGCTCCGCTTAACGCAGTGTCTACCTGTAGCCCATAAGGCGTAAGCATTCCCCTTGTGACATAAAGATTCATATCATTATCATCAACAATTAAAATTCTGCCGAATGGTATAAGCTCGCGCGTAATTGGAGCATTTTTCATCTTCGCTTCGAAACTGCTTCTGAATTGTTTCAATTTTTCTACAGATTCTTTTCCAAGAGGCGGCGCGTTTACATTGCCCTGCGGGAGACAGACAGTAAAAACCGATCCTCTGCCCTTCTCGCTCTCTGCCTTTATCTCGCCGTTCATCATGGATATTAAATTCTGCGTGATGCCCATTCCAAGGCCGGTACCGACAGTAGTCCTGTTTGTTTCAAGGTTAAAGCGCGCGTATTCGTCAAATAATTTTTCAAGCTGCTCCGCGTTCATTCCCTGTCCTGTGTCGCGCACACGAAAAATTAAATCTATTAAATCTCTGTTATCTTCTCGGCTTTCTGTTTTAAGCGAAAGCTCAACCTCGCCTGACGCCGTATATTTAAAGGCGTTAGACAAAAGATTATTCAAAATTTGTTTAATGCGGATTTCGTCGCCTATAAGCAGCGAAGGCACATTTTCATCAATATTTAAAATAAACTCGATGCCCTTATCTTCGTATTTAATTATATTCAGATAAACAGTGTCGTTAATCATACTGGAAAGATAATATTGCTCGCGCACCAATTCCAGTTTTCCGGCTTCAATTTTAGAGATGTCAAGTATGTCATTGATGATGCCAAGAAGCAAATCGCCTGAGTTAAATATTCTAACAAACGCTTCTTTGACATCATGCGCGAGAGTTTGATTTTGAAGTTGTATTTCAGAAATTCCCAAAACAGCGTTTAACGGCGTTCGTATTTCATGACTCATCCTTGCCAAAAAAGATGATTTAGCTTTATTCGCGTTTTCCGCGGCATTGACCGCCGTTTCCAGTCTTTTTTGGAGCACAATAAGTTCTGACATATGATTGACAATCTGCATTTGGTTTTGAACTCTTAACTTTACATTTTTTTCATTAAAAGGTTTATGTATATAATCTGCCGCTTCAAGATATAAACCCCTTTCTTCGCCTTCGCCGTCCTCAAGTCCGGTAACAATAATAACAGGAATTTTTCTTGTCAGTTCATTCTTTTTTAATAAAGAAAGAATATCAAATCCGCTAATATCAGGAATAATAATGTCAAGTAAAATAACATCAGGAGATAATTCAACCGCCATATTAAGCCCGTCGCGGCCGCTTTTTGTAATATAAACGGCGTATTCAGGCTCCAGAATATTTTTTAAAATCTCAAGATCAAAATAATCATCGTCAACAATTAAAACGCTGTTCTTTCCGTCATCGTCCATCAATTTTCCTCAATTTTGAATAATCCTGTTAGGCGAAAGAAGAGCTGTTTTTATCCAGCCATGCCTTTATATCTGCTATTATTGTTTCAATGTACTTTATGAAACCCTCATTTTTTGCAAGCACTCCGTTAAAATCGCCTTCTTTCGCAAGGTCTTCCAGTTCTTTGGCCGAAGTTCTCGCCTTTTCCGCTCCAATATAAACGCTCATACCCTTTATGCTGTGAACGCCCACTTTATAATCCGGCAGCGCGTTTTCCGTAACATTGCGCAGCTTATCCAGAGTTTCAGGCACGTTGACTGTAAACAGGCGCAGAGACTGAAGGTAAATACCCGTATCTCCGTCACAAAGCTTAAGACCGTTCTCTGAATCAACCCCGGGGATTGCGATTTTTTTAACACTCATTTTTTAGCCTCATTCTGTCACTACTTTAATAATAGAACAAAAACGGCAAAAACTCAAGTTTATAATAAAATTTTGTTGCAATCTTTAAAAATTTATAATAAAAAACATAATAAATAAAAATTTACCGGAGAGCCGGCGAATCATTTTAGTATGTCTGATTAACAACCTTACGGATCGCGCCTGTCAGGTTTTTAACAAGTTCATTTTTAATTGATTTTGGCATTTTAACTTTCTTAGGCGCCTTGTAAACGCAAGAGTAGCCGCCGCGCGTTACGCGAATGTTACCGACAACAGCCGTCTCAGACAAAGACGCTTTGATACCGTTGTAAGGTAGAAAGTAATAATAATTAAAGCCAAGACCGGGAATCGGACCCGGGACCTGCGCTTTACGAGAGCGCCGCTCTACCGACTGAGCCATCTTGGCAGGTACAATGTATTATATCAATTGATGGCGGTGATATTCAACTGATGTTATCGGAGCGTTCTCACTCTTACATTGCTGATCATCGCGCGTTCTGCGGTTGCGTCTCTTTCTCCGGTTGTGTATTCAACGCTTACTTGAGGCGCTGCGGCTCCTTGTCCGAGACGGATTGGAGCGCGGTAGTAAGCCTGATTTTCCCAGCGTAAAGTCGCTTCCAAAACTAAAACATAATCACCTGCCGGAACTGCCGCGCCCCTTGCGTTGGTGCCGTCCCATGTGTAAGTGAGTGTTCCTGCTGCCGGAGTCGCGCCGCTTATTGCGTCAACCTGAGCGCGCGTCAATCCTGAAAGACCTGACTGCTTCACCCACAGCGGTATTGAAGTGGGACGCCTGCTGTAACCGCCGGTTGCTGTCCAGCGCGTTGCGTAAAGAGTTTTAACATGCTGCCCGTTTGCGCCCTCAATCCAAACAGCGAACTGATTGCTGGCAGAACCGCTCTGACGCGTATATGTAAAAGATATCTCCGCTGCACTTTGCGCGGGAAGCTGCGCTGCACTTTGCGCGTAAACGCTGACTAAAGCAAAAGCTGTTAATAATAAAACTAATAATAATTTTTTCATAATGCCTCCAAGTATTTTTAAATTATACAATAAAAAAAGAAGCCTGACCACAATTAAGTGGTCAGGCGCCTTTCCGAGAGACGTACAGCCTTGCGGCTGTTAAACTACTGCAGAAGCGAAAGAACCGATTGACCTCTTTGATTTGCCTGAGCTAACATTGCTGTTCCAGCCTGTGTAAGAATCATGTTCTTGGTGTAAGTTACAGTCTCGTTCGCCATGTTTGTGTCGCGGATGCGTGACTCAGATGCTTGCATGTTTTCTGCGCCAACGTCTAAGCCGCGGACTGCATGTTCAAGGCGGTTCTGGTAGGCGCCAAGGTCGGCCCTTTGCTTGTTGATGATCTTCAACGCTCTGTCAAGAGTTCCAATGGCACGATTGGCACCGTCCGGAGAGGACAGTGTAATAAATGTATCGTCACCGACTTCGCGGATACCAAGACCCTTCGATGTCATTGTGCCGATGTAAACTTGTTCACGCTGATCCATGTTTGCACCAATATGGAGCCACATGGACGCTGTAACCACATTTTCGCCGACTGGCCGGCCGAAACGTCCGGTCAACAGATTCATTCCGTTGAATTGTGCGTGTGAAGCAATCCTGTCGACTTCGTCAACAAGAGCTGATACTTCAACCTGGATGTACATTCTGTCTTCTTCGGAATAAATACCGTTGGCAGCCTGTACAGCTAATTCACGGAGACGCTGGAGAATGTCCTGAGATTCCTGCAGATAACCTTCAGTGGTCTGAATGAACGAAATACCGTTCTGGGCATTTGTAGATGCCTGATTCAAACCGCGAATTTGGGAGCGCATTTTTTCTGAAACTGCTAATCCCGAAGCATCATCACCGGCGCGGTTGATGCGAAGTCCGCTCGACAATTTTTCCATGTTCTTATCCAGGAACACCTGGGTAACTTTGAGGGACCTGTCGGCAAACATTGCACTTAAGTTGTGATTGATAATCATATACTCACTCCTTTGGCTTTTTCGTAGAAAAAACTGAATGTTTTTTCTTACGCGGCTTCCATGCCGTAATGAAAACTGCTTTGCAATTTTCACTTTCGAGTTTCACCAACGGAAAAACTCATAAAACTTGTTGCGTCCAGCACTTATTTTTTTGCATTAAACAATGATTAACATAGTTTTCAAATACAAAAAAATAAGTGCTGGACATGTGCCATCTCGAACCCTCGACCCACCGTTCCCGGAAGGGTGAGGACACCGGGTTAACATCTATAGGAAACTTTGACAAAGCTCCTATAGAGTTTTCCCGTTTCACTTCTAGTATCGGAATTAAATAAATTACCTTTAGCGGTTTTGCGGCCACTAGCTATTTAATACTCGCTTGTATTAAACTGATTAAATGAGCGATACCAACACGCAGGTAGATCTAATCCGCGAGGTTTTTCATTATCAAAGCCGGTTCGAAGGTTCTACCATGGTTTTTAAAATCGATTTTCCCGTCACAGAAGACCCTGGTTTTCCGGGCCTTGTGAAAGATCTGGCTCTGCTTGCAAAAACCGGTTTTAAAGTAATCATCGTTCCCGGAGTAAAAGAAAATATTGACGCGGTTTTAAAACAGCATGATATCGACTCATCCTTTACTCCGGCAAATGATATTCCGGTGCGCATCACAACATCAGAGGCAATCTCGTATGTAGAAATGGCAGCCTTTAACGCAGCCAGCAGGTTTATGACATTCCTGTCCGGCAGCAGAATCGACGCCATTATCGGAAACTTTGTCCGGGCGCGCGGGCTTGGCGTAATAAACGGCGTTGATACAGAACACACCGGAACCGTCGATAAAATTTACGCTGATTCACTTACCCGGGTATTAAATTTGGGCATGGTTCCTATTCTCCCCTGCATCGGCTGGAGCCCCTCCGGAAAGCCGTATAATGTGCCGAGCGATGAAATTGCGCTTGAGGTTTCCAGGGCTCTTGGCGCGATAAAATTGTTTATTGTAACTGCCGGCGAAAAATTGAACGCCACCAGGCTAACCCCAAAAGAAGCCGAAACGCTGATAAATTCGGGTTCAACCACAATCCTTAGGGAACTAAAACTTGCCTTAAAGGCAAGCAGTTCAGGCGTTCATAGAGTACATATAATTGACGGAAGAGAAGAAGGCGCTGTTTTAAAGGAGCTGTACTCCAATTTGGGCGTTGGGACGATGATTTATACCGATGAATATGACTCTATCCGCGCTTTTCATTCAAGGGATTTGCCGGACGTTTTAAGGCTGATGGAGCCGCAAATGCAAAAAGGCCTCCTTGTCAGGCGAAATCCGGAAATAATTCAGGAGAAAAAAGCCGATTATTCGGTTTTAGAGATTGACGGATCGATCCGGGCATGCGGCGCGCTTCATGACTGGGGTGAATCTCAGGGGGAAATAGCCGCTGTCGCGACAGATCCCAATTATACAGACCTTGGTCTCGGTAAAAAAATTGTCGGTTACCTTGTTGAAAAAGCAAGAAGAAACAAATATAAGCGCGTTTTTGTGCTTACAACTCAATCTCAGGACTGGTTTGAGGCTTTGGGCTTTAAGGAATCGACAGTGGACAGTCTGCCTGAACAAAAACGCAAGGTTTACGATCAAAGCAGAAAAAGCAAAATCTTTGCGCTGGGTCTATAAAGAAATTACAGTTCCGCAATTATTCAGAAACTTCTCCGTTATCGCCTGTTTCAGGATTCTTGATAAATTCATTCAGGATGAGATCCAATTCGTGCGAGTCAACAGGTTTTGAAATAAAACCGTCAAAGCCGTTATTTAAAAAGATTTTATCCTGCCCGATCAGAGCATTAGCAGTCAGCGCGATTATTGGCTGCGTATAACCCATACTGCGTAATTTTTTTGTTGTTTCAATGCCGTCCATTTTCGGCATCATGTGATCCATGAACACAATGCTGTAAACATTTCCATCTTCAATTTTTTTAACGGCTTCAAACCCGCTGGAAGCGGTATCAATTATCAAATTGTAAAGCGACAGCATTCCTTTTGCAACGTAAATATTTGACGCCATGTCGTCCACCACAAGAACGCCGCCGTGTGACATATCCCTTCGTATGAACTGCGTTTTTTTCACAATCGCCGTGCTTTGATACCGGAAGCTGCTCAATTTAGCCGCCACATCAGAACCGCAGACAGTCTTATCCGTCCGTTTCTGCGGAATTTTCACAGTAAACACGGAACCTTTACCTTGTTCGCTTTGAACAGAGATAGAGCCGTTCATTAAACTAATAAGGCGTTTTGTAATGTTCATACCAAGGCCGGTGCCTGAAATGCTGCGGTTAGTATCCAAATTAAAACGGGAATATTCATCAAATATTCTTGAGATTTGACTTTCTGTCATGCCCTGCCCTGTGTCTCTCACGCGGAAAACAATAGTAACTGTTTCTTCATTATCATCCGGTTCGGCATGGATAGAAAGTTCCACTTCGCCCGCTTCTGTATATTTAAAAGCGTTTGAAAGCAGATTATTTAATATTTGTTTAATGCGCAGTTCGTCGCCTGTCAGCGCGTACGGCATGTTTTCATCCAGATTAACTTCAAAAGAAAGCGGCTTGTCTTTAAAACGCAAACGAATTTGCTGAACAGCGTCGCTGATTAAACTGGGCACATCGTATTTATTATAAACCAGATCAAGTTTACCCGCGTCAATTTTGGAAAAATCAAGGATGTCGTTAATTATATTTAATAATAAACTGCCGGACTCATATATTTTTTTATAACCATCTTCCGCGTCATAGGGAAGACTCTTGTTCAAAAGCTGAATTTCAGAAATTCCCAAAATCACGTTCATTGGCGTTCGTATTTCATGGCTCATCTGCGCCAGAAAATATCCTTTTGAACGATTGCTGGATTCTGCCGCTTCTTTCGCGGCGATCAATTCTGTTATATCCACAGCATGTTGTATATGAACTGTTTCGCCGTTCGGCCATTCAATATATCTGTCTACCCTGTGGAAAACTAAATCAGTCAATAAACAATGTTCATCCCAAATAATTATTTTATCAGGTTCCCTGTCGAGCTTATAACATGGGCAAAAACTGCATCTTTCACTACGATCTTTCTTGAGTATTTTATAACACGTTTTTCCGACAGGATTCTCAAGAATACCGTATTGTTTTTTCATTCTTTCATTTATAAAAAGTATTTTATCGGTTTTTGGATCAGTGACAAAAATCATTACATCAAGGCCGTTCATTATGTTTCCCAAATTAATGAGCATGTTTTTTTCTTTTAGCATTATCTGGGCGCGTTTTTCTATCCTGTTTTTTTGCACGACAATCCGCAGCAGAATGGCGCTAAGTCCCAGCGACATAAGCAGTCCGAAGATAATAGAAAACCATAAAATGCTTTTTACATTGTTATAGAAAACATTTTCGGGAGTTGATACGCCTATGTACCAGCCGTGTCTTGTCTGTCTTACAGAATAGATTTTTGTTTCTCCAGCCGGATTAACAAATCTGTGAGAAAAAACAGGCAGCCCCTTTTCCAGTCTGTAGGCAATGTCTTCAATACCGCTGCCTTTCGCGTCGCGCACCTTCATCCCTAAAAATTCTTTAAAAGGATAAACTATAATTGTTAAATCCTTGTCGAGCATCATCCATGAATGGACGCCAAGATAATGGTGTTTTGTCGAGATTTCATTGATCTTGTCCAGAAGAATATCAAGACAAATAATCGCTAAACGGTTTCCGTTGTTGTCGTATATGCAGCGGGCGTATGTGATAAAAACTTCATGGCTAAGCGCGTCCACATACGGATTAGTTTCTACAATTTCGCCGCTTGACTGATCGGCCTCAATATACCACGGACGCGTTTGCGGCGCATAATCCGGCATATCTTTTTCCCAGTCCAAATCCGGAAAAAGCCCGTTTACTCCTGTACCGTCAAATACGTCAAACATGGCGAAAATGCCGTTAAAACCTGTAATGCCGTCATTCTCACTTAATCCGAAAACAGTCATTTTGGTAATGTAAGTTTTTATTTCCTCCAGGTCAGCGCCCCGTAAAAGTAATACGCGGATCGTTTCGGATACAGCGCTCAGAAATGTTCTTAACTCATGCAGATTTGTGGTAAGCCGCTCCTCAATTTGTTCGGATATAGCCATCGCGTTTTTTTCCAAATGCTTTCTTTCGATATTTAAACCAAACAAAAAACTTGCAGCTGCCATAACCGTAAACGCAAGAAATACGCAAAGCATCTGCACATACGGCAGACGCGATGAAAATATTTTTTCCATAATTTTGCGAATTACAATCATACCTTAATATTTTTCAAAAGTTTCTGAAGCAGGCTAACTAATCCCGGAGTTTCAGCTAATATTACGGACGTGTCATTATTGTCTCCGGCGCGCTCCAGTTTTAACGCGGCGTCTGAAAGCTGTTTTTCCCCAATATTTGTCAAGGCGCTTTTAATGCCGTGAACAGTTGTTGTAAACAACGCAATATCGGCCTTGCCGGAGCTTATTTCCGGCAACAATTCTTCCAATATAACAAGAGCGTTCTCAATGTCCTGCGCCGCTAACGCTGTCAATTCGCTGCTGACTGCTTTTTGCTCACTCCGCTTCTGCTTCGCCCGCTGATTCATCTGCGCGGCTTCGGCAGCTTCGCGCGGTTTTTTATTTCTGATGTATTCATTCAAAACATGATTCATCTCGCGCGAATCAATTGGTTTGGAAATAAAATTGTCAAAGCCGTTAGCCAAAAAGATTTTATCCTGCCCTATTAAAGCGTTGGCGGTCAGTGCGACTATTGTATGTTTATATCCCATTCTGCGGATAATTTTTACAGTTTCGATGCCGTCCATTTTCGGCATCATATGATCCATGAATATAATGTCGTATACATTTCCTTCTTCGATCTTTTTAACGGCGTCAAACCCGCTTGTAACGGTATCAATTTTCAAACCGTACGGCGACAGCATTCCCTTGGCAACGTATATATTTGACACTACATCGTCTACAACAAGAACGCTGCCGTAAGGCATATACTCGCGAATGAACTGCGTCTTTTTTCCGATCGCCATGCTTTGAAACTTGAAATTGCATAATTTAGCCGCCAGTTCGGATCCGCATGCGATTTTATCCGTTCGTTTCTGCGGAAGCCGGACTGTAAACACCGAACCTTTGCCAAGTTCGCTTTGGACAGAAATAGAACCATTCATCAAATCAATAAGCAGTTTTGTAATGTTCATGCCAAGACCTGTGCCGACTGTTTCGCGGTTGGCTTCGACATTAAAGCGCGTGTATTCATTAAACAGAAGGGCAATCTGATCATCTGTCATGCCTTGTCCCGTATCGGTAATTTTAAAAACAATCATCGCAATATCGCCGATTTCGTCTTCAACATAAACCGAAAACTCAATCCTGCCTTCGCCGGTATATTTAAAGGCATTGGAAAGTATGTTATTCAACACTTGTTTTATGCGAAGTTCATCGCCGTATAAATTGAGCGGCGTGTTTTCGTCAATCTGAAGAACAAATTCAACCGGCCTGCTCTCATAACGCAGACAATTTAGCTGAACTGTGTCGTTAATAAGGCTGGGAATATCATATTTTACAGGAACAAGTTCCAGTTTACCGGTTTCGATTTTTGAAAGATCGAGGATGTCGTTTACGATGGAAAGCAGTAAATCGCCTGATTCGTATATCAAGCCGAGCGCTTCAGTCATTTCTGCGGAGATGGATTCGTTCTGCAGTTGAATTTCCGCGATGCCTAAAATTGCGTTCATCGGCGTGCGCATTTCATGGCTCATATGCGCAAGGAATCTGTCTTTTGCCTGATTGGCAAGTTCGGCGGCTTCCAACCGCCTGCGCTCCGTAACGTCAATTAAAAAGCCCTCTACCATTCGCGGCGAACTGTCAGGATTTCTTTCAACCACATAACCGCGTATCCAAATCCATTTATCACTGCCGTCTTTTTTGGTACCCATGAAAGAAAATTCAATTGGAGTGCCGTCCTTGATCATTTTCTCTTCCTGCTCTTTGAAAATAATCAAATCTTTGGGTTTAAGAATTTTTTGCACAAATTCAGGCATACTGGTATTTACAAGTTCAGCCGGCGTATACCCAAGCAGATCATAAACGCCTTCGCTGACGAATGTAAAATTTAAACCTGACGATGAACTAACGCCTTGATACACCATGCCGGGCAGATTGTTCATCATCGTTTGACTGCGGTGCAGCAGGTTGTACCTTTCGGCGCTTTCCATTGCGATGATCATTAAGTCCGCGAGCGATGAAGCGAAATTCTGCTCTTCTATTGTCCACACGCGCCTTTCAGGAAACACCTCGTTGTGGTGCTGTTCAACGCTGACAATACCCGCGAGTTTGCCGTCTATTCGTATCGGCGTATCCAGCACGGCGCATATTTGCGAATTGTATCCCTTGATAATTTTTGATAATACATTTGGAGCATTTACATCATTAATAACAACCAGCCGTTCGTTTAAAAGCATTTCTAAATATTCAGGACAGTTTGAAAGATTAACATCGCTCTGCAGTTCGTATTTATCATCTGTCATTACGTAACACACAGTATTTTTTAAAATGTTTCCGCTCATGTTCCATATACCGATATGGTGCGCTCCGATCGCGAGACATCCTTCTTTCACGATCATTTCGGCGGCTTCTTTAATATTCCCGGAGGAAAGTTTCGGTGACTTTGTAATTCTAACCAGCGTGTCGCTGAAAATTTTCGGCCTGTACTTACGCGCTCTTGAAATGTAAGAAAAGTAGGTAAACAGCACAATCGTGCAGAAAAATCCGATCGGCGATAAATCATATGCGATTCCAAAAAGATTTAATGCAAAAGCAATGTTCAAAAGAAAAGGCAAAACGGCTCCAAGACCTGAAATAATCAAAAACGGATACCGGCGGAAATTTTTAATTATATAGCGGAATAAAATAGTATAGAAAAATAAAACGCCTATTGCGATAAAGAAAATATGTATCATAAAACCAGGGCCTGTCGGAGGCATGGTGCCCATCGAAGGATCCGGAGCGTTAAAATTTGCGAAATAAAATCTGTGCAATGGATTTGTAACAAGCAATAGATTATCCAGAGCGGGAACAGTTACTAAAATTACTCTCATCAGTCCGGATTGAACAAACCTGGATTCGGTAAAATTAAGAATAAACCAAAAAGTGATATAAGGTACAATACAGGCGATAAAAACTTTTGCGACAAAAACGTAAGGGAAATACTCGCTGTCTGCGAAAAGTTTAACGGTATCCAGAACTATCCAGATAAGCGTAACAATACACAGCAGATAAAAACCTTTCATCCGCTTGTCGCCGGCATCGCCGAGCCGCTGCCTGTAAATAAAAACGCTGGTTATAAAGACAACAATAGTTGACACAAAAAATAAAATAATTTTAACGGTCAAGTTAATGCTCCTTTTTATGCACGACTCTTATTATAAATCATATTTATATAAAATTTCTATAATTATGATAGAATTAATAAGAGAAAACATGTCAAGAACAGCAGTTTATTCAGCTTTAGTTCTCAGATGCCGGCCTTCAGGCGAGTCAAACAGCGAAGTTACTCTTTTAACCGCCGAAGAAGGCATTATAAGAGCGACCGTTTTCGGCGGCGCCAAGAGCAAGTTACGCGCTCATTCCGCGCCGTACAATTCAGGGCAGGTATGGATTTACCGCGACAAGGCAAAAGATTACGCGAAGCTGAGCGACTTTGACGTTCATTCATGGCGGCCGGGACTCAGGGAACTTTACGACAGAACGATGTCAGCCGCAGCCGCCGCGGAAACAATTATGTCTTCACACGGCGGAGGCGGCGAATGGGACGCGGCTCTCAAACTGGCGGTTGAAACGCTGGATACGCTTGAAGACGCAAATGAAGAACTGTGCGGCCGTTTACTTGTTCACTTTTTATGGCGATGGGCTCACTTTTTAGGGATCAAACCGCACCTTGAAAATTGCGCCGCATGCGGCACAGACGTTAATGAATCTCCGCTTTGGTTTAATATAAGGGAAAGCACGGTGCTATGTAACGCCTGCCGCGCGCGCGAAGCAGAATCCAAAACCCAATCCCATTCCACGGTGAACCAAAGGCCCGATTCAAATCCCAATTTAATAAAACTAAACCCCGGGTGCCGCAGATGGCTCTGCGCGGCGGAAACGCTTGATTCATCGCAGCTGCACCGCTATTCAATGGACAATAAATCCTTTAATGAAGCAAAAACCCTGGCCGCCGCAGTTTTAACCGGAGCGCTTGGAAAAAGACTTGCGAGCTGGGAGTGGTAGGATTTAAAGTAGAAACAATTAAAAGTATATGATATAATAGCTTTATTAATAATAATATTAATAATAAGGAGGTTATATTATTATGAAAAAGTTGATTCTTGTGTTTTTCGTTGTCTGCGTTTTTTCATCATGCGTTTCTACTCCCCCTGCAGAAGGAAACCCCAAAGCCGCTCCGGAATTAACGGTTGGAATTCCGGAATTATTCAGCCCGAATCCCGATATTACAGATGATACATTAAAAATATCTATCGCTGTAAAACATCCTGTGGGAATCAAAGACTGGAATATTTCGATACAGCCAATACGTCAGGGAAGCGGACAAAGCCAAGCTGCGCAAAGCCAAACGGCACAAAGCGAAACCCGTCAGCGTTCATCGGATGAACAGCGTCAAAGACAGCCGTTCTTTTTGTTGACTGGCACCGGCACTCCCCCTGCGCAATGGGAATGGAACGGCAGAAGCACACGACCGTCCGGCGAGCTTGTCCAATCTGCTACCGATTATAAATTTACATTAACAGTTAATGACATTTATAATAACAGCGCCGTACATGAGGGTGTTATAAGCGTAGATGTTCTTGTCAGGAGAGAAGGCAACAATCTGCGTATTATCGTTCCTTCAATTATATTCCCGCCTGATTCAAGCGATATGAGCCGGGTATCGGAAGATGATCAAAGATCGAACAGAAGGGTTTTAAGACTTATTGCAAACGCATTAAATAAATACCCGAACTACAGAATAACCATTGAAGGTCACGCGAATCCTCTTTCTGCCGCCGGAACCGCAGACTGGAGAAGACAGGAAAACACTTATCAGCCGCTCAGCGAACAGAGAGCAAGGGCTGTTGGTGAATATCTGGCCGCGAACCACAACATCGCAAGAACAAGATTTACATACGTAGGCATTGGCACAACAAGACCGGTCGCTGACTATACCGATGAAGAAGAACAATGGAAAAACCGCCGCGTTGAGTTCATTCTTGTAAGGTAATTGTAAATAAGAAATTATTTTTAACTGCCCGGCTTCCGGGCAGTTTTTTTATCCGGCGCTACAATTTAATTTTTTCTACGGTACAGCCTGAGTTTTCCAAATACCATATCAATCCGTCAGGCCCATGCATGTGCGCAAGGCCGGCGACAATAAAATAAATTTGCCCTGAAGCGAGAAATCTTCGAATCTGCGGCAGCCATATATCGTGCCTGTCCAGAACCATCGATCTGTATAAATAAGGCCAATTCACTTTTAATTCAACTAACGATTTGACAGTCATTCCCGATATGCCGTTTCTCCATTCAGACACAAGCTCATCAATTTCACTTTCCAGATCTTCCATGTCACTCAGGGAATACAGAACGTATTCACTGTCGTACCCTTCGCCCATTTCGAGCAGCATATCAATTTGAGTCTCTACCGATTCTAAAAAATAAACAGGCATGCTTTCTTCTTTTGCTTTAGTATAAAAATATTCGTCAACGCCCTGCTGCACAAATCCAAATTTTTGAATTTGTAAAACAGTCAGCATATTTACAACCATTGCGGGTCTCATTTTTAAAACAGAGCCTATAGGCAGTCCGTATTCACCACACTTTGCCGCAAGCAGTTCAAATACTTCAGGATCAAGAAGCGTTTTTAATGTTTCTCCGTCGGGCAGAAAAATTTTTCTTAGAAGGTAACCCATAACTTCCATGGTGTCCACCTGATCAATATCAGCCTCTAAAACTAAAATTTCGGATCTGGAAAAAGCATATTCAAATTCTTCCGGCAGCGGAAAATCCGATTCTCTTAACACATGAACGCTTCCCGCCAAAAACATTGTATTGCCGTCTTTGGTTATCTTCCATACCGAAGTTCCGCCCTCCTCAGGCGCGCGAACTGCGGAAACCTGCGAATCCAGAATGCCTGAAGCGAAAAGCGGAAAACTAAAAACCGAAAAAAGAATTATACTAAAAATTGATATTAAGCGTTTCATGTTTAAAGAATAGCCTGTTTTTATTGATTTATCAACACACGCAGACAACAACGCTGTAAGATACACAGCACTGGAATAAAAACCTCTTATAATGTACGATATTATAATAAATGAAATGGGACAAAAAAGAGATATCACCTGATCAAGTAAAGGATATCTCCGTAAAGTACGGCTGCGATTTGTTAACTGCCTCGATACTTGTGCGCCGCGGTTTATGCGCAGGCGATTCAATACGTTATTTTCTGGAAGACGACATTAATTCACTGCGTAATCCGTTTTTATTGGATGGAATGGAAGACGCCGTTGAACGCATTCTTGCGGCGAAAGAAGAAGGAGAAAAAATCCTTGTCTTCGGCGACGGTGATGTTGACGGCATTACCGGAACCGCGCTTCTTGCAGGATACCTTGAAAGCATCGGCATAGAAACTTCCTGGCGAATCCCGACAGGCGATGAATCTTACGGTCTTTCACTTGAAGCGGTCGAAGATTTCGCGGCAAAAGACGGTACGCTGATAATCACGGTGGACTGCGGTATCTCCCGCTTCGCGGAAATTAAAAAAGCCTGCGAACTTTTTGTCGACGTAATAGTAACAGATCATCACGAGCCGCAGGACGAATTACCCGAAGCGCTTGTAATAATAAATCCAAAACTAAAAAACACATCTTACCCTTTCCGCAATCTGTCAGGCTGCGGCGTCGCGTTTAAACTGGTCAGCGCGCTCAGGTTTGCGCAAAAAAGCGAATTGTACGGCCAGCAGATATGCCTGTTAAACACAAGACCGGTGAATGACGCATACGTAATTGAAATTGCAAAAATGAGAAACCTGATTGTTATTGATTCATTGATCGAAACAATTGTGCCGGGAATGATTTCCATAAATGAAACGCGGCTTCCGTCTTTCCTTGAAGGGCAGCACATTCTCTGCTGGGACGCTCCTCTTCACAAGATGGCCTTTACAAAACTTTTCGGAAGAAGCGTCGACATTGGATTAATCGACATCGCTCCTCAAATCGGCAAAGAGATACAACAGGCTGCGGGAAAGAGCCTTTTACGAATCAAGGAACTTTCAAAAATTGCAAAATATTCTGACAAAGAATTAAGCGAGCTTGATGTTTTTGTTAATCTTTTTACATCGTACGCCAGAGTTCTGGGCAAAAATCAGGCGGATACCGACAGCGAAAACGCGGACATTCAACTTGCGGCATTGGGAACCATTGCGGACATTATGCCGCTGCTGGACGAGAACAGAATAATTGTCCGCAGAGGACTGGAATCCCTTGAGAAAAAACCTCGGCCGGGACTTTTGCAGCTTCTTCAAAAACTGGATCTTGCGGGAAGGCATTTTGACACAAAGGATATCTCGTGGAGACTCTGTCCGAGCATCAACGCGGCCCGGCGGCTTGGAAGCGCGGAAACAGCGGCTGCGCTTTTCTTTGAAAAAGATCAGTCAAAAAGAGAAAAACTGGCGGCGGAACTTGCGTCGATGAATGAAAAAAGAAAAGACCTTGAAGAAGAAACATGGGCGATTGTAGAGCCGATGGCCTACAAAAGTTTTAATGAATACGAAGAAAAACTGACATTGGTTTACAGCGAAAAAATAAACAAGGGCGTTACCGGTTTAATGGCTCAGCGCGCCTGCCGTTCATTCAATGTTCCGTCAATGGCGGTTTCAATCGGCGACGATGTCTGCACAGGATCGATCCGGTCGGTAAGAGGATACAATGTTCACGCTTTATTTGAACAATGCAGCGATCTTTTTATTGATTCAGGGGGGCACAAGGCAGCCGGCGGTTTCAGCATGGCAATGGAACACTGGGACACTTTTCTGGACCGGTTAAAAAAAGCCGCCGCCGCAATTGAGTTTGAAGAAAAGCCTGACGAAGAGTCAATTCAAATTGACGCCGAACTTCCGCATGATTATCTGTCGCCTGATATTTTAAAACTGATTGACAGATTTGAACCTTACGGCAGCGAAAATGAACCGCTTGTTTTTATGACAAAAAAAATCACCATTAAAGATATTAATTTAATCGGAAAGCCTGATGCAAAACATGTAAAGATGACTCTGGACGCGGGAAAATATAAATGGCCTGCTCTTTACTGGCATAACTCGGAACGCGTTATTAACAAAGAATTCGGCGTAAACGACAAAGTGGACATAGCTTATAACCTGTCACGCGATTATTATAAAGGCAACGAAACGCCTCAAATAATGATAGTGGATTTAAAGAAAAGTCTTTCTGATCAGGGAGAGAACGCATGAACAAACGCGTAATAATTATTATCATTACAGGTTTTGCAATTACGGCGGCAGCGCTGGTCTTTGGAATCGGATATATCGATCTGTTCAATAAGTCCGCAGAAGCAGAAGGCGAAGAAGCGCTTAACATAGAACAATTTCCCTATGAAACTTTTATTCACGGAAAAAAACTCACAGTTGATTTAGAGTCGCTCCTTAAATACGCGGTAATTCCTGACAGCGTAGGGCCCGGAGAGCCATTGCTTGTCGGAGTGAACAAAAACGAAATAGACGCGCTGTTAATTGTCGGCGGAAGGCAGATAGGAAAAGCAAAGTTTGTAGAATTTCCTCCTGAAGACGGAAAACCGGGATTCAAGGCCGCGTTTATGGCGATTCCGTCTACGGCAAGAATCGGAAGCGCAAGCATAAGAATGATAAACGAGTGGGGCGCGGCTTACGACATACCGTTTACAATTGCGCCGAGAAGTTTCAGAACAGAAACGCTGAATTTAAACGCGGAGCTTACCGCTCTGCTGACAGAGCCTGATCCGCAGAAAACGATTGAAGCGGAAAAACTCTGGTCTATTCTGTCTGCGACAGGAGACAAGGTTTATCACTCAGGCAATTTTGTCATGCCGATAAACTCAACAAGAAGGACAAGTATTTTTGGCACCCGAAGAGTTCATCAGTATTCCGACGGCAGAAGAAACACAGCCATTCATGCGGGTGTAGATTTCGGAGCGCCTAAAGGAACAGAAGTGTATGCCAGCGGCGCGGGACTGGTGAAACTTTCCCGGCACAGAATCGTCACCGGCAATACGATAATAATCGAGCATGCGCCGGGGGTTTATTCTCTTTATTATCATTTAGACAGCGTTATCGCAAAAGAAGATACTATGGTAAACACCGGTGAATTAATCGGCCTTGTCGGTTCGACGGGGTTTTCGACAGGCCCCCACCTGCACTGGGAATTGAGGATTGCAGGAGAAAACACCGATCCCGACATATTTGTGAGCCGTCCCATTATTGACAAAGATTTATTAATCAGTAAAATCTATAAATAGAAGCTTACCGTATGGAAAGGAGGTGATTTTAATTGGCGCACATTACAGTTGATGACAGCGAGATGCTTGAAAAAGCTATTAAGCGTTTTAAACGCATGGTAGAAAAGGAAGGCATTATCCGTGAGTTCAAGAAGAGAGAGTACTACGAAAAACCCTCCACTATCCTTAACAGGAAAAAGAAAGCCAACGCCCGCAAGTTATTAAAAAGAAACCGGAAAGGCAAGGGCGAGTATTAATTAAACGCAGGCAAATGGATAATAAGCGGTCTTCACAGGCGAAGCAGACAATGCCTCGCCTGTTAAAAAAAGCGGTTATACTATTAGCTGGTCTTTTACTATCAACTTCCTGCGTTTCAGTTTCTTCAGTATCTGCGCAGGACAATCAACCGGTATCATTTCCCTCCATAGAAACTACGGAGCCGCAGTGGCTGCCGATCTCTGACGGTATCAATTATTTCCGTGGAAAGATCAGCTCCCCGCGGCTTGAGTTCTGGGCGCTGCGAATTGATCTTCTCGCGCCGAATGTAAAAATTGTGATCAATAACGGCGCCGCGAACGCTTCTGACGGCGGCGGCGCGCTCAGCACAAGAGTATCAAGTTTTGTGCGCGACAATAATCTTCTCGCCGGCATAAACGCAGTCCCCTTTGATGTTTCTTCGTCAAGGGAAGGCCAGCCAATCAGAAATTACGGCATCATTATTTCCGAAGGCCGGCAGCTCGCGCCTGCCAATTCCCGTTATGACGCGCTTGTAATTTACAAAAACAAAAAAGCCGCGATTGTTAATCAATCCGCAATCCGTTCTCTTGAAAACATCGAAAACGCCATAGGCGGCTTTTATCAAATATTGAGTGACGGCGAGCCTGCGCAAAGAACGCTTAACAGTGATGATGGGAGCATGAGGCATCCGCGAAGCGCCGCCGGAATTTCCGAAGACGGAAGATTTTTATACCTGCTTGTCATTGACGGAAGAAGAACCGCAAGTTCAGGCAGCACAGAAAGAGAGACTGCTCTGCTCCTTCGCGCACTGGGTTCATGGAACGCTGTTAATTTTGACGGCGGCGGTTCAACCGCGCTTGCAATGCGCGGCCCTGATGGAATTGTCCGGGTCGTCAATACGCCGGTTCACGGCGGCTTCCCCGGACAGGAACGCGCAGTCGCAGGATGTTTGGGAGTGAGGATTGAGGAATAGGGAGTTATTAATCTTTCCAGGGAAAGATAAAATTTTTGAAGGTGCGCGTACCGGTTCTTTCGCGTTCTTCAATCAACAGTTCATCCCATGGGATTTTTTTACGGTTTGCGCCGGGATTGGCTTCGAGCCAGTCGTATTTTAAAAGACGCAGCCTGAGCGCTTCATCAAGGTAAAGCAGCACGCCCACAGGACCGGGAAACATAAAAGCAAACAACACAGAAATAACCAAAGCCACCGTATTGTTAATAACCATAAATACAGCCAGGCCTGTATTATCAAGAGCGATAAGCACGCATTTTTTAAATGATTTTTTTATTTTTGAACCCAGCCTTGCGTACACGGTAAAATAAAATTGAAATGAAAGGAACGCAAAAACAAACGCCCAAAATATTAAAGCTGTTAGCGCAAAACCAAGAAGCGGAGGTTTCATCTCAATATAAAATCTGAGTATGACTGCCACCACAGAGCTGCTTATTATGCTGTCAGCATTCGTGCCGGGAAAAAACGGAAAGAAAAGAAAAATTAATAATAAGCCCATAACAAGACCGGCAGGCCAGGCGAATTTAAAATTACTTAATAAATTCTTAAAGGTAAAAGTGCCGTAATCGGAAATTGATTTTATCGTATAACTTGCAGCTGCCAGATAAATGCTGCAGGCAGCGAAACCCGCAATGGTTAAGATAAGCTCCAGTATAAAAAGGCCGGTAAGTCTGCCGACAATAGGTGGAACAAAAATAGGGATTGCGGCAGCGGCAAGGAAACCAAGGTTAAGCATCACTATCCTGAGCATATTGTCCCACAAATCGTATAATGTTTTACGTAATAGAAACCCAATCATAAGGAATAATAGCACGCAAGACGCTTTATAGTCCATTGCTTCAAAATTCAAATTTTTATATAATAACGTCAGGGTGGTAAAAGTTTATGATTGTAATGAAATTCGGCGGAAGTTCTGTAGCTGACGCGTCTCGTTTGCGTCATGTGGCGGACATCGTAAAGACTCAGCTGCAAAGAAAACCTGTTCTTGTTTTATCAGCGATGGGAGACACGACAGATCATCTCCTTGAAGCCGGAAACCTCGCGTTAACCGAAGGAAAGGTTGTGATAAAACATGTTGAAAAATTGCATCAGGAAACAATTAAAGCTCTGAAACTCACAAGCGTTCAAAAAGAGATAACAAGCCTTATGGATGAGCTGTCCCGCCTGTTATCCGGCATCGCTCTTATAAGAGAGCTTACTCCCAGAACAAAAGATTATCTTGTCTCTTTCGGCGAAAGGCTTTCTGTCAGAATCGCGGCGGCCTTTTTAAAATCGCTCAGCATGAACGCAAAGGCGTTTGACGCGTGGGATCTTGGATTTCTTTCCGACTCCAATTATGTCAAGGCCGAACTTTTAAAAGAAAGCTGGGATTTAATCCCCGAAAAAATACTGCCGCTTATAAAAGGCAACGTACTGCCTGTTGTTACGGGCTTCCTGGCAAAAGATGAAAATGACAGCATAACAACGCTCGGCCGCGGCGGTTCGGACTTGTCGGCTACAATGATCGCCGCGTCATGCAAAGCCGAGGAAGTCCAGGTTTGGAAAGATGTTGACGGAATCCTCACGGCTGATCCGCGTATTGTAAAAAACACAAAGCCTGTTCAGCACGTTACGTACGAAGAAGCATCGGAGCTTGCATACTTCGGCGCGCAGGTGCTCCATCCCAGAGCCATGCAGCCGTGCATGAAAACAGGAACTCCGGTGCTTGTAAAAAATTCCTATAATATTGAAGCTCCCGGCACCAGAATTGAACATGTGTCCGCGGTCACGAAAAAAAGCCCGCCTGTCCGCGCCATTACTTCAAAACATAAAATAACTCTCATTGACATTGTCTCCACAAGAATGCTGGGACAGGTTGGTTTTCTTTCGGAAGTATTCTCAATTTTCGCAAAAAACAATATTTCCATTGACATGGTTGCCACAAGCGAAGTGTCGGTATCACTTACTCTGGATACGGCATACGAGCTGGCCGAAGTGAAAAAAGAACTGAATAAGTTCGCAAGCGTAGAAGTAAAAACGGGGAAGGCGATTATTTCCATCATCAGCAATGTAAAGCGCTCTTCGGAAATACTTGCAAGAGCTTTCAGGATTTGTCAATTAATCGGCGTACCCGTTCAGATGATCTCGCAGGGAGCAAGCAAGGTGAACATCAGTTTTATTGTGAATGACACGGAAGCCGCAGAAGTTGTCAAAGCGCTTCACATGGATTTCTTTGACGCGGTAGAAAAACCCGCTTAAAAAAAGAGGTTAAAAATGAATATTGCAATAATCGGTTACGGAAAGATGGGAAAGATGATTGAACATATTACCCGCGATCATGGACATAAAATTTCTGTAATCGTTGATCCAATTGCGTCGGAATCGCAGTCAGGAATAACAATCAATAAAACCATTGATGAAGCGGATTTTAATTCGGTTGACGCGGCGATAGAATTTACCCAGCCTGATACGGCAGTAGCTAATATCCTTGCGCTTTCAAAGAGAAAAATTTCTGCGATAGTCGGGTCAACCGGCTGGCATGATCGTATGGATGAAGTGCGCAAGGCGGTGGAAGACGCCGGCACTTCACTGTTCTGGGCGTCGAATTTTTCTATAGGCGTGAATTTATTTTTTCAGATTGCGTGGCACGCGGCGAAAATGATAAATAATTTTCCTGAATACGATGTCGGCGGAATCGAGTCTCATCACAATAAAAAAATGGACAGCCCTTCGGGAACCGCGAAAATACTGGCGGAAGGCGTACTCTCCATAATCGACAGGAAAAAGAAAATAGTCTGGGAAACAATGAACCGCAAACCGGAGACGGACGAGCTTAACTTTCCAAGCCTGCGTTTAGGAAGCGTACCCGGCACGCACAGCTTGTTTTTTGATTCTCCCGCCGATACAATTGAAATTACCCACACTGCGAGAAGCCGCGAGGGTTTCGCGTCAGGTGCTGTGCGCGCCGCGGAGTGGTTAAAAGCCGAAAACCGGCGCGGCGTTTTTACGATCGACGACATGATGATCGATCTTTTTAAATAGGAGTTTTTATGACAGAGTTCCGCGGAGCGTATACGGCGCTTGTAACGCCGATGAAGGAATCCGGCGAAATTGATTATGATGGTTTCCGCAGGCTTATTCAATTTCAAATATCGGAAGGGATTGACGGACTTGTTCCTCTTGGAACAACAGGCGAAAGTCCTACGTTAGATGAAGATGAAGAAGAAAAGTTGATCGAAATTGCCGTTAAGGAAGCGGCGGGTAAAGTAAAAGTTATTGTCGGATCAGGTTCCAATGACACAAGACACATGGTTAAATATGTTGAGCGCGCGAAGAAGCACGGCGCGGACGCTGCTCTCGTTGTAACTCCTTATTACAACAGACCTAACGATGACGGGCTTATCCGTCACTTTGAAGCCGCCGCGAATGTTGGCATTCCAATCATTGTTTACAATATAGCTTCGCGCACCGGAAGAAACATCCCTTCTTCGCTAATGGCAGAAATCGCAAAATATCCGAACATTGCCGGCGTAAAAGAATCATCCGGTGACATGAACCAGATGAGTGATGTTATCAGAGAGATCGCGATTCCGCGCAGGAAAAGCGGTAAAAATTTTTGGGTGCTTTCTGGCGATGACCCTTTCACTCTGCCATTAATCAGTATCGGCGGTGACGGGGTAATTTCTACCATTTCCAATCTGGTGCCGGCAAAAGTAAAGGCGCTTACCAAAGCAGCGCTTGAAGGAAGGCTCGAAGAAGCGCGCGTCATTCACTACGAGCTTATCCCATTTATTAAAGCCGCCTTTATCGAAACAAACCCGGCTCCAATTAAACAGGCGCTTAACTGGGTAGGCCTCCCCGCAGGACCAGCGCGTCTCCCAATGGGAAAGATATCGCCTGCAAGCGAAGCGGTCTTAAGAAAAGCGATGACTGATCTTGGGTTGATTAAGTAAAATTTATTTAGAATAATAAGCGATTCTATTTCGTCCGCTACCCTTAGCTTCGTAAAGCGCCGCGTCAGCTTTGGAAATAAATTCATTAATAGTGTCGCATTGTCCCTCTGTTGCGACATCGGATGTAATGGCGTTTTTTGTGTTTACTCCGATACTTACTGTCAGCTTTTCGCCTGATTTCTGGGAACATGGAATAATCATCTCTTCAATCTGCCTGTGTATCTGCTCCGCAATTTCCATCGCGCCTCTTTTGTCCGTATTGGGCAGCAGCACGATAAATTCTTCGCCTCCCCAGCGCGCCGAAAAATCGCTGGGACGTTTAAGAGCGTCCATAAAAACTTTTGCCGTGCTTTTTAACGCAATGTCTCCCTGCTGATGTCCGTATGAATCGTTGTAATCTTTAAAATGATCAAGGTCTATCATTAAAATGCTGATGTTTAGGTTTTCGCGCATCGCCCTGCCCCACTCGGAATTTATGCGATCTTCAAAATTACGCCTGTTCGGCAGCTCGGTAAGCTGATCTATCATGCTCAGTCTTTCGATTGTATGCAGCTGTTCAAGAAGCCTGATTTGATTTCGTATTCTTAATATCACAATTTCCGGAAAAAACGGTTTTGAAATATAATCCGCGGCTCCTAATGTCAGCCCTTTTGCTTCGTGTTCATCGTCGCTTAAAGCTGTTATAAAAATAACGGGAATGTGTTTTGTTTTTTCGGATTCTTTTAAAGCAGCCAGCACGTCGTATCCATCCATGCCGACCATAAGGATATCAAGCAGAATGACATCGGGATTATTTTCCTGCGCGATAGTTATGCCGTCTTTTCCGTTCAATGCTTTGAAGATTTTGTATTCATGGCTCAGGATATTAGTAAGTATAATAACTTCGGTTTCCTGATCGTCAATTATTAACACGCTATTCATATATATTTCCTTACGCTGTCCAGCAGCTTTGACGGTATAATAGGCTTTTCGATCACATCAAGAGCTCCGGAGTTTTTTATGTCCGATAATAATTTTTCGTCGCTGTAACCTGTAAGAAACAGAACAGGAATATCTTTATACTGCGGGTTTTCTTTCAATTTGACAATAGCCTCAAGCCCTGTCATTTCCGGCATTTCATTGTCCAGCAGAATCAAATCCGCTTTTCTTTTTTCCAGAACATTAAACATTTTTTTTGCAGACAACATGGTCAGCACTTCATAATCGCTGTCCAGCGAAGAAGCTGCCATCGTCAGGTTTGCGTCATTGTCATCTACAACAAACACCAGCTTTTCCATAATTTTACCTGCTTATATTCTTAAAATCTTCTTTTATATTTTTCAATTCTTTCGCTATCCTTATATGCTTGGCGACTTTATCATTCAATTCCTTAGGCTTGAAAGGCTTTACAATAAAGTCCGACGCTCCGATAGACATGGCTTTATTAACATGGTCCTGGGTTCCCTCGGTTGTAATTATAATTATCGGAGTGTCTTTATGCTCCGGTATTTCACGTATTATCGGGATAAGATCAAATCCGTTAATTATGGGCATCACATAATCCAGAAGAATCAAATCCGGGGTTTTTGTGCGAAGGAAGTCAATCGCGTCTTCGGATTTTGAAAGGATATACACTTTGTATCTGTCATTAAGAGCGTATTGCATCGCCCTTAACATGCTGCTAACATCGTCGACAATCAGAACGCTGTGTTTGCTGTTATCATCCATGTCAGTTGAATCGTTTTTTCCTTTCGGCGGATTCAAATGAGTTTCAATGCTTTCTATCAGCTTGGAGGCGGTATACGGTTTTACTACATAATCGGCCGCGCCGAGGCTGAGCCCCTTAACCACGCTTTCCCTGTCGCTGTTGCCTGTCAGAAATATAACGGGAATATCGGTATAACGCTCATCGGCTTTCAGGCTTTTAATCGTCTCGTAACCGTCGATATCGGGCATATTGACGTCCAGCAAAATTAAATCCGGCCTGAAATATTCCAAAAATTCGAATAATTTAACCGCGGACTCCGCAGGGAAAATATCATACTGTTCACCCAGCCTGCTTTTGACAGACACAAGGCTGTAATTTACATCGTCAACATATATTATTTTTTTCCGTTTGCCGGGATCAAGGCTCTCTAAAGATATATCGTCGTCAAGCTCTTTCATCTATACGCTCCTCCTGCTTATCCAAGTATATAAGTTTTTGAACAATTTGTTTATAATCCATTCTGTCAATATTTTCCCGCAGCGAATTCGCAAGACCGTCGTCCGCGTCGTATTTATACTTTTCTATTTCCGCCATCGCCTTGTCTGCCTCGCTAATATCGTACTCCTTGCAGGCAAAAAGCAGCTTTCTCAGCACATCCTCATCCGGCTTGTCCTTTTTCGGCTTTGGGTTTTCAGCGTCCAGTTCCGCCAGCATATTCTCAATATCGTGGACAAGTTTCCACGCGGATTCCAAAAACGCCGAATTGTGCTTGTTTATAAAATCGATGTTGCCGGCTTTTGCCGCGTCTTCAAGAGCTTTTGCTTCGTTGCCGATCTTCTCGGCGCAAATATCAAGGCTTGTTCCTTTAATGCCGTGAACCTTTATTCTGTAATTATCAATATTATCTTCGCTGAACGTTTCCATCGCGTTAAGCAGCGAGCTGACGCTGAACGCGTATGAGTGAAGAATTTTTAAAAATGTCTGTTCATTGCCTTCGTATTGATCAAGCCCTTTCGCGATATCAAGCCCGGAGATTTTTTTATCCAGCAGCATGCTTGACATTTTTGTAGAAGCGACATCGGCAGATAATTTAGCGATAAATTCCGCGGCTATTCTGTCCGCTTCTTCAAATTCACTGTGAAGAATACGCTCTTTTATACTATCCAGAACTGCCATTGTCTCTTTTGAACCATTTTTTATTTCCGCGATAATATTTAACGAGCCTTTCCTGTTGTAATTGGCGCACTTCTGCTGAATCCCTCTGAGCTTTTCGCACAGACCTTCGATATCTTCGTCAAGGAAATTATTACCCTTTACAGCTTCATCCCGCACCTTTTCAAGTTTTTTAGTTAATTCGCGCAATTGATTCAGGAATTCAGGCATGATTTCCCTTATCGCGTCGATGTTTCTTGCTTTGGCAATATCGTTGTGCGCGTTAGACGGCGACAGTACAGCTGAAAGTTCACGCCCGCATTTTTCCATCTTGTACGCAAGTTCTGCAAGTTCCGATTCGTTAATATTCCACAGAGAACTTTTTATGCCATGAACAATTATGGTAAATTTACGCACTGTCTCTTTATCTTCAAAGTCAGAACCGCGGCGTCTTTCTTCCAGCCATGTAATTGTTTTATTGGAATCCCTTATGAACGATTCCAGCAGCAGTAAATCAATCTGCGGCTGCTGCGAGTTATCGATGGCCGCGTTACCGGCGCTTTGTCTGCGGGCTGCTTCGATTACTTCAGGCGGCTGTTTGTCGTGAATAAATTTATTAAGGATAGAGTTCAACTGGCGGATGTCTATCGGTTTGGAAATAAAATCGTCAAAACCGTTTTGCATGAACATATCCGCCTGTCCCGCGACCGCGTTTGCCGTAAGCGCGACGATAGGAGACGTGTATCCCATATCGCGTATGATTTTTGTCGCTTCAATGCCGTCTATTTCGGGCATCATGTGATCCATAAAAATAACGTCGTAATAGTTGCCTTTTTTAATTTTGTTAATCGCTTCCTGCGCGTTCATGGCAGAGTCAATCTGCAGCTTGTAAAGTTTCATAAGGCCGACGGCTACGTAAATATTTGTTTCTACATCATCGACAACAAGAACGTTTCCGTACGGCATCGGATTGCGCACAATTTGGCCGTGTTTCCTGTGCGTCATAAAAGTCCTGCGGAACTGACGCAGATTATCAACAACGTCTTTGCCGAGCACTTCGTCGTCTATCATTTCCTGAGGAAGCCGTATTGTAAATAACGAACCCACTTTCGGCTCGCTCTCTACGCTGATGGTTCCATCCATGAGACTTACAAGACGTTCAGTAATTGCCAAACCAAGACCTGTGCCTTCGATAGCGATGTTCTTGTCGCGGTTAAACCGCGAATACTCGTCAAACATTCTGCTCAACTGTTCTTTTGTCATGCCGTGGCCGGTATCACGCACGCTCAGCACAAGCGTTATGCCTTTCTTTTCATGTCCCAGCCACTTCACTTGATTGCTCATCATGTGCTCGGGAAGATAAGAAAGCAGCGGAATGGATTCTATATCAACAGATAACACAACCTTTCCTGAATCTGTATACTTAAATGCGTTAGAAAGCAGGTTGTTTAAAATTTGCTTGATGCGAAGTTCGTCGCCAATAAGTTTTGACGGAATCTTTTCATCAATTTGGAGTTCAAACGTAATCGGCTTGCTTTCGATTCTCATCATGTTCAGGTGCACCGAATCGTTAATCATGCTGGCGACTTTATACTGAGCCGGCATGATATCAAGCTTATTCGCTTCGATCTTTGAGAAATCCAGTATGTCATTGATGATGCCAAGAAGCAGATCACACGAACTGTAAATTTTATCAAGTCCTTCTTCAACATCCGAGGGAAGTTTTTCATTCTGTATCATCAATTCAGTAACGCCCAGGATTGCGTTCATCGGCGTGCGTATTTCGTGGCTCATATTCGCAAGGAACGCGGACTTTGTCTGGTTTGCCATCTCGGCGGCTTCGCGGGCCTTATGCCTCTCCGATCCGGAAATCGCGAGCGCCATTAAATCGGCAAGAGAGGAAGCAAAGTTTTGCTCTTCAATAGTCCATTCGCGCTTTTCGGGAAACTGCTTGCAGAGCCATTGTTCAACGCAGACAACGCCGACAAGTTTGCCGTCGACGCGAATGGGAGCGTCAAGCGCGCCGCATAAATGATCATATCCGTCAAACGCGTCGGTTATCAGCCTGCATTCATAAGGGTTATTCATGACAATTAAACGCTCGGTTTTAAGGAGCCATAAATATTCTTCGCGGTCTGTCAAATCGTAGTTCTCATGAACGGTATTTACGCTGGTAAAGGTGTCATAACTGGAAATATTTTTGAGCAAATTTCCGGTTTCATTATAGTCCCATATTCCGATACGATGGGCGTTTAACGCGTTGCATCCTTCTTTCGCCACGGCGGCGGCTGCGTCTTTTAAAATACCGGCGGAAATGGTCGGCGACTTTGTAATATTTGATAACGCGTCGCTCAATTTATTAGAATATGCATAACTGTACGTTATTCTATCTTCAAGTTTCTTACGTTCAGTTATATCACGCGCGATTCCCATAATTCCGACAACATCACCGTCTAAAAGAAGCGGCATTTTGATTGTTTCATAATACGGTTTTTTACCGTCATAACGCGGTATATACTCTTCGACTGTGATTGTCCGCCCTTCGCGGATAACTCTGCGATCCATTTCTGTGTAGGATGCGGCGTCTTCCGCGGACATTCCCATGGACGGCCCGTCGCAGTTGCCCACAATATCGTCAATCTCCTTGTTGAAATGTTCCAGAAAAGCTTTGTTGCAATGAAGGAAATTAAGGCTTAAATTTTTTGTAAAAATGAGATCGGGAATTGAATCAAATAATGTTGTAAGAGTCGCTGTCTGAAGAGCAAGTTCATAAGTGCGTTTTTGAACAAGATCTTCCATCTCCCTGCTGGCGTGGTTGCTCCTTATAAGAAGAACAGCGACAAGCGCCAGAACAAGCACCGATAATCCAACAGAACCTATCAGCCACGGCGTCTTAGCCTGCGCAAGCCTTAAACGGTAATCGTAAGATCTGTGCCGCCACTGCTCGGAAATTGTTTTGGTGTCCGCTAACGCCAGCGCTTTGTCTACTATGGAACATAAAACAGGATAATTTTTATTTATGCCGAATGTTGAATCATAATTGTTATCGAACATAACATTGGCTTTAAAGTCAGGAATTTCCATATAATTGGTTAAATACAAAAGGGCGCTGTAACCGGTCATCACCATATCAACTTTGCCGTCTATTAAAGCGGACAGAGCTTCTTCCTGATTTTCATATTCTGTCGCGTTAAAGTGATTTGGAAACCATCTGTGAAAAAGCTCTGTATGAGCGGTGCCTCTGCTCAATCCAATCCTTGCGGAATAAACCCTGTTAATATTGATATTCGGATATTCCAGCCGCGATATAAGAATGGATCGCTCCGACATAAAAGCGTTTTCCGGCCATATAAAACGCCCTTCGCGATCCAGCGTATGGATTAATTCGGAAACAATTTGAATATCTCCGGCTTCCAGCATTTTTATAAGCTCGTAAAAATCCGTATTGACATTGTTAGCAACTATAAATTGAAGCCCCGTAAGCGCTTCAATTTGCTTAAGCACGTCCATGCATATTCCCTGCCATTCCTCGTTTCGATCGGAGAAAAAACAAACCGGATAATTGTCGTGTTCCGCTCCGAATTTTACGACAGGATTTTTTCTTATGAACTCGCGTTCTTCCTTGGTGAGACGCAAAGTTAATTTATGTTTCATGTACTCCTGATATCCGTTGTCATGCAACTTGTTTAAATAAGAAATGCAGCCGTTTTCCAGAGCTTTTTGCAGAACCGAAACAAAAGGTTCAAGCAGGGCGTTTCGCGTAGAAAATGAAACAGGAGAATAGATCAGCGGAATAAAATCTTCCGTTACAATGTCTCCGTATTTATCAAAGTGCGCTTCCTGAACGTCTTCTGCAATCAGGACATCTGCCTGTCCGGCTTTTAAAATTTCATACCCTTCGTCATTATCGTTTATATATACCGGTTCGAATGTTCCAGCAGCGTAATACAAAACATCGGAAGCAATTGTGGTTTTTTCCTGAAGAATGTATCTAGGAAGACGCGTTCTGGAAATTTCCGAAATAGACTGATATTCGTTTCTGTTTTTTACAATACGAAAGTATTTTATCGATCTCTGCGCTATGGCATCTGTCATAAAATAAGTTTTGCGGCGTACTTCACTCGCCGTTAAATCACCTGTAAAACTGATTTCGCCGTTTTCAAGCCCGTCAAGCAGTCCAATCCACGTATGCTGCTGAAGAATAAAAGGAATCCCGAATAATTCGGACAGCCATTCGCATAAAAGCGCCGAGTAACCTCTTATTTCTCCGTCCGAGTTAAAAAACGCATCGGTACTTGGAGTCATTCCGTAAACAAGATAATCAACCTGTCCGCGAATCGCTTCGATAGCGGCGATTTCTTTATCTGTTACGCCGGGAATATCGCGGTATGAAGAAAAAACGGCAATGTCCCCTGCCTGCTTTTTTTCACAGGAGGCAAATACAAGAAGTAATTGTATAACGCATAGAAAAAAAACGCATAACCTGCCGGGTTTATACACTTATTAACCTCCAATGCCGTTTTCCCATCATACCATAACAAAGAAACTTTAATGCAAAAAGTATTCTATCTCCTCTCTTGCTCTTCTGATTAATTCGTCCTCTTCCGCGCTTGTGATTTGTTTAGCGGCAGGCTGGTTTGCAGCTTCTGTTTTTTTATCATGTAATTCCTTCGTTAATCTTAAATGCCTGTCAACTTTATAATTTAACTCTTTAGGGTCAAAAGGTTTTACGATAAAATCAGACGCGCCAAGCGTCATTGCTTCGCTCACGTTTCTGAAAGTCCCTTCTGTGGTAACGATAATAATTGGAACCTCTTTATATTCGGGCAGCGCTCTTATTTGCGGGATGAGTTCAAACCCGTTTAATACAGGCATTAAATAATCCATAAGAATTAAATCCGGCCTGTTGTTATGCAAAAAGTCAATAACAACTTCGGACTTGGACAGCAAAAAAACTTCGTATTTATCATGCAAAGCGTGATGTATCGTTCTTAACATACTGGCAATATCGTCGACAACCAGAACGCTGTGATTGCCGCTTCTTTTCGCGGTAATCTTGTTTTTTTTCATTTTATTTGGATTTAATTGATTCTCGATGCTTTCTATTATTTTATCGGCGTTAAAAGGTTTTAACACATAATCAGCCGCGCCGAGGCTTAAACCTTTTACTACGTCTTCCCTGTCAATGTTGCTTGTAAGAAAAATTACAGGAATTTGAGAATATTGCGAGCTGGCTTTAAGTTCTTTAATAATTTCATAGCCGTCAACATCCGGCATATTAACATCCAGAATTATTAAATCCGGCGTAATATTTTCAAGAATTTTATACAGGTGAACAGCGGATTCGCCGAGATAAATTTCATAAAATTTACCGAGTCCCTTTTTAAAGGATATCAGGCTGTAATTCATATCATCAACATAAACAATTTTTTTGCGCCCTCCAGAAACTGTTGATGCGGTAATAAAGCCCGATTTGCCCATAAACCTATTCTCCCGCGCTCAATAAGCCGGTGATTTTTTCCGCAGCTTCTTCAAAATTCACAATGTCGATGTTTTCACGCAGCCACTCTACAAGACCGTCGTCCGACTCATATTGAAATTTTTCAATCTCCGTCATTGCCGCGTCCGCTCCGTCCATGTTGTATTTCTTGCAGGCTTCAAGAAGCTGTTTTAACAGTTCAACATCGGGTTTGTCTTTTTTAGGTTTTGGATTTGAAGCTTCCAGCGAGGCAAGCATTTCATCAATGCTGCTGACAAATTTAGTTACGTCTTCAAGGAATACGCCGTTATGCTCGCTAATATAGTTCATATCGGCAGCAGCTGCGGCTTTTTCCAGCATGGCCGCGCTTTCGCCTATACTCGTTGCGCAAATATCAAGGCTTGTCCCTTTTATTCCATGCACCTTTATTTTATAAATGGTAATGGTCTCGTTACTGACATTTCTTATTATATCAAGCGCGGATTTAATGCTGGACGTATACGCATGAAGAACCTTCATATAGAATTCCGCGTCCCCTTCAAAGCGGTGAAGCCCTTTGACTATATCCAGCCCGTCGATATTTTCCTTTAACAAACGGAACTTTAATATGTTTTCCCTTGAGTCTTCTTCATTGCCGCTTCCGCGCTGCGCGCTGACAGCCGCCGCCATCTGAAGACGCGCGGCGTCAATCACATCCTGAGGCTGTTTATCGCGCACATATTTATTCAAGACCGTGTTTAGATGCCGTATATCAATCGGTTTGGAAATAAATTCGTCAAAACCGCTTTGCATAAATACTTCGGCCTGCCCCGATACCGCGTTAGCTGTAAGCGCTACGATAGGAGCCGTGTAACCGCATTCACGAACGCGTTTTGTCGCTTCAATGCCGTCCATTTCTGGCATCATGTGATCCATAAAGATGACGTCGTATACCTCGCCGCTCTTGACTCTTTTAATTGCGTCTATTCCGCTCATTACGGAATCCACTTTTAAATAATAGGGAGCCAAAAGCCCTCTTGCGACATAAATATTCGCTTCGACATCGTCAACAACCAGAACGCTTCCGTACGGCATGGGTTCGCGCGAAATTTGAACCCTTCGCATAAACGCTCTTGAGTGCGAGCGGAACTGACGGAGGTTATCTGCAATTTCTTTTCCCAGTTCCTTGCATTCGCATTTCCCCTGAGTCAGGCGCACGGTGAATGTGCTTCCCTTGCCGGGCTCGCTTTCTACTTTTATGTCTCCGCTCATCAAGTTTATCAGTTTGCGCGCGATACTCATGCCCAATCCTGTGCCTTCTGTCGCCCTGTTTGCGGACTGATTAAAACGCGTGTATTCATCAAAAAGTTTATTTAACTGCTCTCTTGTCATTCCCTGTCCTGAATCGCTCACGACAACAACAAGAATAATTTCGTCTTTATTTCTGCCTTCTTCCGCGTCAACCGAAAGTTTAACAACTCCGGAGGCCGTATATTTAAACGCGTTGGAAAGCAGATTGTTTAAAACCTGTTTTATGCGAAGTTCATCGCCGATCATTTGCGAGGGCATTTTATCATTCACGTGCAATTCAAACTCAAGAGGCTTGCTGCCAATCCTCATCATGTTAAGCTGAGCGGCGTCGCTTACAAGACTCGCGATATCGTATTTAGAGGCAAGCAGTTCCAGTTTGTCCGCCTCAATTTTTGAAAGATCGAGTATGTCATTTATAATGCTGAGCAAAAGATCGCCTGAAGAATATATTTTATCCAGCGCTTCCCTTATGTTCGGATCTAGCGCATCATTCTGCAGATGTATTTCGCTGATACCCAAAATCGCGTTCATGGGTGTGCGGATTTCATGGCTCATGGTGCTGAGAAACGCGCTCTTCGCTTTGTTGGCGGCTTCTGCCTGCTCTTTTAATACTTCAATCCTTTCAAACGGCTTTCTGATAAAATTGGAAGCTACTAAAGCAGCGATAATATTTAAAAAGATACTTACAAGAGCAACAACAAGAAGACCTTTATCGGTGTCTCTTACAGGATTCTCTGTAAGAGGCGCGACAACTCCAAGGCTCCATCCTTCCTGTGAACTAGAAACCGGCCTGAAAGCGCAAATCCTGGGAATGCCGTAAACCGTGTAATACCCGATTCCCGATTCGCCGCGCGTCATGCGCTTTACAGTTTCAGCCAGCTCTAAAAAATCAGGATCGGTATCCGCGGCTTTAATGTAATTGAAACGCTCGCGCACCCAGTTTTCACGCGGATTCGAAACAACGTAACCGTCCGCGTCGCTCATGTAAATATGACCTGTTTCCCAGATAACAAAGGAAGAGAGACGCTCTCTGAAATATGTTCCGGGAAGCGTAAGCGCTAAAACCCTGTTATGCGAAGAAGGCAGCGGAACAGCCAGATAAAATACAACTTCGTTATTTAAAATCAACGTCGAAGAAAACGCGCTTTTTCCAAAATCGATACCGGCCGCGCCGGCGTCTGCCGCCGATTGAAAGACCGCCCTGATATATTTATCGTTCATTATGCCGGTTTCTTCAGCGTGTTTCCCGGCAGCGGCAATTAATTCACCCCCGGCGCTGAAGACAGCCATTCCGGTAAAATCCCGATGCAGGCCGCTTTGCTCCGCGAAAACCTGCGGCCATCCGGTTTCACCGGCTTCGCTTAAATTTTCGGCTATCCAGAATGCCTTTAATTTTAAACTGTCAAGTTCACTGCTTACAAAACGATCCGCGAGATTTGACATTTCCATTAAATCTGTTTCAAGCGAAAGATCGATATTTCTTTCAACAAAACTTATACCGACAAAAACACTGAACAAAATGATGAAAAGGTTCGTCAGAATTATAACTAGCATCGCTCTCGTGCGTATATTCATTATTTAATACCTTCTATTGGTATTTTAAGCTATTTTTGCCATTCTATAAAGCAAAAAAAAACCACATTACATAAAAAAGCATGTATAGACATAAAAAAAGCCTCCAAATCGGAGGCTTAAAGCGGGAAACGGGAGTCGGACCCGCGACATCGACCTTGGCAAGGTCGCGCTCTACCACTGAGCTATTCCCGCGCTTTTTACCAGCTTATCAATATCGATAATCGTTGTCAAGTGCCGCCAAAAATGTCATTCCGGCGCTTTTTCTCTATAAAACAATCAACTCTTCAATTTTACCGAGTTCTTCCGCCGTAAGGGGCGGGAGGGAAAGAGCGGTGAGGTTTTCCTTAAGCTGAGCCTGAGAGCTGGCGCCGACTAGTACGCTGGTTATTCGGCTGTCACGCAGAATCCATTGAATCGCAAGAGCCGAGAGGGTTTTGCCTCCCTGCTTCGCAATGTCATTCAGCGCGTTCAGTTTCTTTAAAAGTTCAGGCGTAATCGAAGCCGTTTTTAAAAAGCCGTCCCTGGATGCCCTTGAGCCTTTGGGAATTGCGCCGTCTAAATATCTTCCGCTTAAAAGACCCTGAGCAAGCGGCGAAAAGCAAATGCAGCCTGTTCCCTCTTTTTCGAGCAGACCTAAAAGCCCGCCTTCGATCCAGCGGTTAAGCATCGAATAACTCACCTGATTAATAAGGCACGGAACGCCTGACTTTCGCAGCGCAGAGATCGCCTGAGCGCTTTGTTCCGCGTCGTAATTGGAAATGCCCGCGTAAAGCGCTTTTCCCTGCCGCACAATATCCGCAAGAGCGCCCATGGTTTCTTCAAAAGGCGTTTGCGGATCAGGACGATGGCTGTAAAAAATATCGACATAATCAAGCCCCAGACGTTTAAGGCTTGCGTCCAGACTTGCGACGAGGTATTTTCTGCTGCCCCATTCGCCGTAAGGCCCGGGCCACATATCATAACCCGCCTTGGTAGAAACAATAATTTCGTCGCGGTATGGCCGCAGATTCTCTTTAAAGATTTTTCCAAATGTAATTTCCGCTGAACCGGGCGGCGGGCCGTAATTATTGGCAAAATCAAAATGACAAATGCCGGCGTCAAATGCCGCGAGAACTGTTTCGCACCCTGTCCGGTAACAATCGCTTTCGCCGAAATTATGCCAAAACCCAAGAGAAACTTCCGGTAATTTCAGCCCGCTTTTTCCGCATCTGCGGTACTTCATCGCATCGTATCGATCTTCTTTCGCTGTGTACGCCATTTCACAATTGTACAGATTAATTTACTCCGATGCCAGCCCGCAATCCGCTGCCGCTTCTTATAAAGAAAACAAAGTGCTATACTGCCTCATGGCGTTAAACTGCGGTATTTTAGGCCTGCCTAATGTAGGCAAGTCAACTATTTTTTCAGCGTTATGCGGCACACCTGCCGATGCGGCAAACTATCCGTTCAGCACGGTTAAGGCGAACGTAGGCATCATCAATGTGCCCGACCCAAGGCTCGATAAATTGACGGCGATCTTTCAGCCGGAGCGGACAATTCCCGCCACTATGGAATTTGTCGACATTGCCGGACTGGTAAAAGGCGCATCCAGAGGCGAGGGGCTTGGAAACACATTTTTGTCGCATATCCGTGACGCGGCGGTTTACGCGCACGTTATCCGCTGTTTTGAAAACAGCGATGTTATCCACGTAAGCGATAAACTCGATCCGGCTTCCGACATCGAAACAATCGATATTGAACTTGCTCTTGCCGACATGCAGACTCTTGCCAAGAGACGCGAGCGCGCGGAAAAGGCATTGAAAAATCCCAGCGAAAAAAAAATGAACGAGTTTGTTTTATCAATTCTGGATAAAATTAACCCTGCTCTTGAAAACGCTCAGCCTATAAGATCGCTCGGCTTAAACGACGAAGAAAAAGCCGCCGTTTACGACTGCCATTTTATCACGGCGAAGCCTCAGCTTTATGTGTGCAATGTCGACGAAGACGGCATCAAATCCGGCAACGCATACACCGAAGCTGTAAAAAAACGCGCTCAAAGTGAAGGCACAGAGGCCGTCAGTATTTGCGGAAAATTTGAATCCGATTTATGCGGCATAGAAGACCCGGAGGAAAAGAAAGCCTTTTTGGAAGATTTGGGCATAGAAGAAACAGGTCTTTCCACATTGATTCACAGCGCGTACAAATTGCTCGGGCTGCGGACATTCTTTACTTCGGGAAAAGACGAATGCAGAGCGTGGACATTCCACTCGGGCGACACCGCTCCAAAAGCGGCCGGCGTTATTCACACAGATTTTGAAAAAGGTTTTATAAAAGCCGAGGTTTACACCTGCGATGATATTTTTACCTACGGAACTGAAGCCAAAATAAAAGAGGCCGGCAAGTACCGCCTTGAAGGCAGAGATTATACCGTTCAGGACGGAGACGTAATGTTCTTTAAATTCAACGTATAACTATAAAAATTTCACATAAAAAAATGGTTTTTTAGTGTATAATGTGCTACATTGGTAATTAAAGTGAAAAACCATAAGGTCATAGGTGTTTGCCTCTCGCGAATCTATTTTGAACACCAGACCGATATGATAAAGTCGTTATGCAAAAGCGCTTCCGGAAAACATTTTAAACTGCTAATATTTAATACGTTTGTCTACCTAAACGAAAACCCGAATGACCCTGAAAGAAAAATGTTTGAAGCGATCAATTACAATGTCCTTGACGGGCTGGTAATTATTCCTGACTATATAAGAAACGATGAGGTTGTCAGCGAACTGGCGGAAAAAGCCAAAAGCCGCGGTATCCCTGTTGTAATCATGGACGGGCATGTGGACGGGTGCTATTGCCTCAAATTTGACTTTACAACGGCTTTTGAAAAAATTGTCAGACACATTGTTGAAGATCACGGCTGTAAAAAAGTTGATTTTATAGCGGCGTATAAAGGCAATCCGTACAGCGAAGCCCGCCTGGACTGTTATAAAAAAGTTCTTGCCGAAAACAATATTCCATTTGAAGAAGAAAGGGTTTATTACGGAGACTTTGAATATGAATTTACCGGAGTGCTGATAGAAGAGATGGCGGCAAAAGGCGATTTCCCCGAAGCTGTAATTTGCGCTAATGATGAGATGGCTCTTGGCGCATGCGACAGCCTTTATAAAAAGGGGGTAAAATGTCCTGATGATATTTTAGTCACAGGTTTTGACGGAGTTTTACAGGAGAGATACCACACGCCGCGCCTTACAACCTGCTGCCTTGAGTGGGAAGAAGTAACAGAAAAGATAATTGATATTTTCGAGAAAAAATTTAACGGAAAGGAACCTGAACGCGATACTGCAATAAGCTACAGGTTGCAAAAAAGACAGTCTTGCGGCTGCGAACCGCTGATAATAACAGACGCCAATTACCATGCCAACGCTAACGCCCGTTACAAGAAATTAAAAACAGACTTTAGCGAAAAAATGTTTGAATCGTCGCATAAAATTTCTTCCAGCAGATCATACGACGAATTCTTTAAAGAGCTTGAAGAAGAAATTACGCTTATTAGCTGCAAAACCTTAAGATGCTGCCTGCTTGACGGATTTATTACGGAGGATTTCGCGGAAAGAACTATTTTTGTTATGGATAAAATAAATTCGTTCGATTCAACAACAGGCATGAATATGTCCTTTGGTTGGAAAAACGGCAAAAGGCTGGAACCCTGCTCATTTCTGCGCAGCGAGCTTCTGCCTGATATTAAAACCATTGTAGAATCCGAAGAAGAGGGTCATCTGTTTTTCTTTCCCGCGTGCCATAAAAAATATTTTATCGGATTTGTATCGATGGAATTTAATCTGAACGAAGTTGATTTTGGAAATGTCTTTAATTACATGACAATCTTCAGCAGCAACATCGGTTTCGTTAAATCGAATCATGACATGTATCAGGCGGTTACCATGCTGAAATACATGTACCTGAATGACACCATGACGGATTTATTTAACAGAAGAGGTTTTTATTCGGAGATTAACGACATATTGTCCCAGCCGCAGAATCCAGGAACATACTTAATAATTTTTTCGATAGATCTGGACGGCATGAAATATATAAACGATAATTTCGGACACCACGAAGGCGACAACGCGATTAAGGTGATTGCCAATGTGATACAATCGGCAAGCATGGATCTGAACGCCGTCAGTTCCCGTTTCGGAGGCGATGAATTTTTATCGGCCGTTATAACAGACAATCCGGAGCAGGCAGCGCCGGATTTTCAAAATAAATTTCTTAAATTAATAGAAAAATATAATAGTAAATCCAGTAAACCGTATAAAGTTCAATCCAGCATCGGGTATGCGTATGATCTTGTAACCAACCTTGAAAAAAATGTAGACGGCCTTATTAAAATCGCGGACACGTCAATGTATCATGATAAAAAAAGCAGAAAAACTCACAGAACATCCGAAAGAGTAGATTAAACGGCCTCTGACGCTTTTTTGCAAATCGTAAACATCTTGCGGTTTTTTCAGTATTTTGGTATTATAAATTAATGGTGAAACCTGATGTTTTGCAAAGGTACTCTCTCTTCGGCGGGCTGGAGACAGAGCAAATCGAAAACATCATTCCACTCATGAAGAAAGAAACCTTCAATCCGGAAGAAATTATTATTGCCGAAGGAACGCCCAATGACAAAATTTTTTTTCTTATTGAAGGCCGCGTAGAAGTAATAAAGGAAGACACTGTTCTTTCCAGGTTTTCGGAAGGCGAAGCGTTTGGTGAAATGGAAGTTCTTGATGTCATGCCGGCGATTGCGTCAATTAAAGCGCTTACGCCTGTTACGACAATAACAATTTCCAATAAAACCCTGCATGAAATTTACAAATTGGATGCAAAAGCGTTTGCGCTTCTTATAATGAACCTCGCGCGGGATCTTTCGCGTCGGCTGCGAAAAATGGATGAAAAAATCGCGCCGCAGGCGCCGGTGCCGGAGCCGCTAATTTATTTATAGGAGGAGTTAACTAATGATTTTCAACCCGGAATACGAATGCATGGACATCGCAGCGAGGAAAAGACTCCAGCTTGCGTCGTTAAAAAACCTTGCAGAAACTCTTTATTCAAGAGTGCCGTTTTATCGTCAAAAATTTGACGATGCGAAAATAAAACCCAGAGATATTCATTGCATAGAGGATATCGAAAAATTGCCGTTTACTACCAAGGATGATTTACGTTTGAACTATCCTCATGGTCTGCGCGCGTGCCCTCAGGAAAGAATTGTAGAAGTACACATGAGCACAGGCACCACAGGAAAGCCGATTGTAAACGAATACACCGGCAAAGACCTTGATATCTGGAGCGAGGCAATGGCAAGAACTCTCGCTGGAGCCGGCTGCACCAGCGATGACATTGTTCAAAACTGTTATGGTTACGGGCTTTTTACAGGCGGCCTGGGAGCGCATTACGGTTCCATAAAAATCGGCGCGGAGATTCTTCCAATGTCCTCGGGGCTTACAGAAAGGCAGCTTATGATAATGCGCGACTTTGGCTCAACCATGCTTACATGCACGCCGTCTTACGCGCTGTACCTCGCAGAGCAGGCTGAGGAGAAAGGCGTCGATATAAAAAATCTTCCCATAAGCAAGGGATGTTTCGGCGCGGAAGCGTGGAGCGAAAATATGCGCAGCGAAATTGAAGCCCGCTACAATATGAAAGCTTATGATATTTACGGTTTAACAGAAATTATCGGCCCCGGCGTTTCCTTTGAATGTGAGGCGCAGGACGGAATGCATGTTAACGAAGATATGTTCTACCCGGAAATTATCAATTCCGAAACCGGGAAGGCAGTTCCGGTCGGAGAAAAAGGCGAACTTGTTTTTACAACCATTACAAGAGAAGGCACGCCGCTTCTTCGCTACCGCACACGTGACATTACCTGCTTCATTGACAAGCCTTGTTTGTGCGGGCGCACTACAAGGCGCATACATCGCCTCTTCGGCAGAACCGACGACATGCTGATCATCCGCGGCGTAAATGTTTTCCCAAGCCAGATAGAGCAGGCTCTTATCGAAATAGAAGGCACAGAACCTCAATACCTGATAATTATCACGCGCGAAAATCATCTGGATGAAGTGGAACTGCAGGTTGAAGTTAAGAAAGAACTTTTCAGCGATGAAACGCGCGGCCTTGAAAATCTTAGAAACCGCATTGAGCAGACAATGAAAAGTAAGCTGCAAATCGGCATAAAAGTGAAACTTGTTGAGCCGAAAACATTGGCAAGACCCGAAGTCGGAAAGGTAAAAAGAGTTCTCGACAACAGGAAAATCTAGCGTTACAATTAAAAGATGTTGTAACAAAACCGCTGACAGACGAAAGTCTGCTGCAAAAAACAGGAGCTAAATATGGGAATAAAACAAATATCAGTATTTTTGGAAAACACAACAGGCAGACTGAGCGAAGTTACCAAAACCCTCTCCGCTGTTGATGTAAATCTTCGCGCGATCAGCATTGCCGATACGGCCGATTTTGGAATCCTGCGCATTATCGTCGATAAAACCGAAAAGGCGGTCGACGCGCTGAATGCCGCGGGTTTTACAACAAGACAAACCGACGTAGTCGCCGTAGAAATAGAAGACACTCCAGGAAGCCTCGCGAAATTAATGGAGCTGTTTCAGAAATCGCAGGTTAATATTGAATATTTATACGCTTCGCTTGAAGGACAGATAGGAAAAGCCGTGGTTATTTTTAAACTGGAAGATCACGAAAAAGGACAGATCATTTTAAAAGACAAGGGCTTTAAAATGGCGGATAACTTCTGATGAAAATTTTAATGGTATCCAGCGAGGCTGTTCCGTGGGCAAAAACCGGCGGCCTCGCAGACATGGTTTCCGCTCTCTCCATCAGCCTTGCGAAACTGGGGCATGAAGTCCGCATTGTTATTCCACGCTACTACTCGGTAGACCGCAGCAAATTGCAGTTGATTCCCGGAGCTATGGGCACGCCGATGGGCGAAGGAGTTGAAGAGTGGAGCGCGGTTTACACTGCTGACATGCCGGGAACAACCAAAAAAAATCCTGTTAAAGTTTATTTTATAGATCACGAAATCTTCTTTGGAAGGGACGGCATTTACGGAAGCCCCGTAGAAACTGATTTTATCGACAACTCAAGGCGCTTCATGTTTTTCTGCCGCGCCGCGTTTCAGCTTTGCAAAAAAATAAAATGGTACCCTGACATTCTGCACGCGCATGACTGGCCTGCCGCGGTTGCGCCGGTTTATTTAAAGTTCGCGGAAAGAATGTCGCCTTCCTCTCCATTTAAAAAAACCGCGTCAATACTGACGATCCACAACCTTGGCTACCAGGGAATTTACCACAAAAGCAATTATGATTACGCGGGCCTTGGTTGGGATGTTTTTTATAACGCCGGTTTTGAAGACTGGAGCATGCTCAACATGCTCAAAGCGGGATTGTACAGCGCAGACAAGATCAACACAGTTTCACCTAACTACGCAGAAGAAACAAAAACGCAGGAGCATGGCTTCAGGCTGGACGGCGTTTTACGTTACCGCAGCGCCGACTATTGCGGCATACTTAACGGAATTGACACCAAGGTCTGGAATCCTTCGATCGACACTTATATACCTCAGCAATATTCCGTTAAAGATATGGAAGGCAAAGCGGTCGCAAAAGAAGCTTTGCAAAAAGAATTCCATCTTCCAAAAGACCCGAATGTTCCGCTCATCGGCATGGTTACGCGCCTTACGGATCAAAAAGGCGTCGGCGAACTTTTCGGACCCACTTACGGTTCCGCATGGTCGATCTGCAGGGACATGGATCTGCAGATGGTTCTGCTTGGCACCGGAGAATACTGGTGCGAAAGCGAAATTTCAAGCCTTTCGTCAAGGCTTTCCAACTTTAAAGCGAGAATCGGCTACAGCGAAAAAACAAGCCATCTAATCGAGGCGGGCGCAGATTTCTTCCTGATGCCAAGCCGTTACGAGCCATGCGGATTAAATCAAATGTACTCTCTTGTCTACGGAACCCTCCCCATTGTGCGCAGAACAGGCGGCCTTGTGGATACCGTAGAAAATTTCGAAGAGAAAACAGGAGGGGGCACCGGCTTTATGTTCGATCAGCTTAACCCTTCGTCGATTTACAACACAGCAGGCTGGGCTGTCTGGGCATGGTACAACAGACCCAAAGACATAGAAAAAATGCGCAAGCGCGGAATGACGCAGGATTTCTCATGGGAAAGCTCGGCGTTAAAATACGTTAAAATGTACGAAGCCACTCTTAACGCGCAGGGCATAGCGCAACCTACCGCGTAAAAGCGCAGACTCTTACACGCGCGAAAACTGTACAATCCGTATACATTGCAAATTCAAAACAGCATGTTATGCTCAAACGCCGCGGCGAAATATTTATCGTTTGCTAAATCAATTGCTTGCGCGCGCGCTATAATCCCGCGGCAGCGCGGCAAAAAGGTGGAATCTGTCAAACTTTTTACCGCTCCTTTTAAACTGGTGTTGCCGCAAATTATCGTATTCGCCGCTGACTTGTTATTTGTAAACTCGCGCGGAAGAAGTCCGATTTCCGCCGCGCTTTGCAGATCGAGATGTTCTCCAAGTCCGCCTGCTATATAAACATTATCAATATCCGCGGGAATTAATTTTGCTTTTCTGCAAATTGTTTTAATTCCTGAATAAATTGCGCTCTTTGCCAATTGAAGCTGGCGTATATCTTTCTGCGTAATTATTTTTCCTTCTCCGGGAGAAAAACCATTTTTCGCAAAGGCGCTTTTTAACGCGCCCGTTTCATCAATTATATTATTTCGTTTCATTTCCGCGGCCGCGTTGATAAAATCCGCCGCGTTTAAACCGCAGCTTACCTGCGCTTCTTCAAAACAGGGACCAGCCGCGGTTGAACAGCAAAAAATGCGTTCCTCGCTCTCTTTCCAAACGGCGATTTCTCCGTTGGTTCCAATGTCTATAAACAGCGCGTTAACAGGTTTTGCACCCTTTTCTTTTTTCATAATATCAATAAAAGCCATGCCTGCCGCGATATCGGCGCCTATAAAAGCGCTCACGCCGGGCAGCAAAATAATTTGATCCGCGGAAAGAGAAATTTCCTCTCCCTTAAAACGCCTTTCTTCCAAAAACACCGGATTGTAAGGTTTTTTTCCCATACCTGAAGGATCAACATTGCAAAAAAGATGAAGCATGGTTGTGTTCGCGCTGACTGCGCACTGTGAAACGGAAGAAAGATTATATTTGCCGGTAAAATGCTTTAATATGCTTTCTGTCTGCTTGTTAATCGCCAAAAAAAGTTCACCTAACTTACCGTTCTGCGCGGCATTAATCCGGCTTATAACGTCCGCGCCGAAAACACGCTGATCATTCAGAGCCGAAAATGTTTCTAAAGATTCGCCTGTCTCAAGATTGACAAGCTGCGCCTGAACATTTGTTGTTCCGATGTCCAATCCGGCTCCGAATTTGCTCATATAATCAGTATAACATAATAAAGACTTGAAAAACACGGCTTTAACATTTACAATATTCAAAGTAATATAGTTAACGGAGGAAAGATGAAAAATATAATTTTCTGCGCGGGAAGTATCGCTTTACGCTGCGTTTTATTTACAACTTTTCTTTTTATCAATACGGCATTTGTTTTTTCCCAGGATAATCAATCTGTATATGTAACCGACAATGAAAATATCACAATAACGACCATGGAACCCGATCCGATGATAAGCAATCCGATCAATGAAAAAGCGATGACGGCTTATATAAAAGGATCGCAGTTCATGCAGCAAAACAGATTATACGAGGCGGAAAGATTTTTAAGGGAAGCGATAGAATTATATCCGGATTTCGTGGACGCGCTGGATCACCTTGGAATTGTTTACAGGAGAATGAACCGTTTTGAGGAAGCGGAAGAAGTGTATCTAAAATCGATCGCGGTAAACGACACGAATAGAGTGCCGTATTTAAATTTGGCGGTTGTATATCGAATAACAAACAGGGCAAATGAAGCATTCGCGCTGTACAGCAGGGTTATTGAAATCAATCCTGATGATCCCGAAGGTTATTACGGCACAGGCGAACTGCATTATATTTCCAGAAATTATGAACAATCCCTTCAATTTTTTAACAAAGCGATTGAACTATACGAGGAGATTGACTCGCCTTATGTTTATCATGCTTATTTTTACAAGGGTATGATACTTTTTTATTTAAGAAATTACGAAGAAGCGATAAAATACCTTGAAGAAGTTCAAAAGGCAAACATAGAAATCGAAGGTTTATCAAGAACAGTAAGCGAAATAAAAAGGATGCTGGATAACAGAAGATGATACCGGCTTTCAATTCACGGCAATTTTCGTTATAATGCTATACCATGAAAAATCCGCCGGCGATACTTGGCAAAATCGCGGAAAGCACGATAAAGCGCGTAGCAAAAGCGAAGGAAGCGTTATCTTTCGAACAAATTAAAAGCAAATTTTTAACCGCAGATGGAACATGCGGTTCCTTCACGAACCAGCGCGAACGGAAGAATATGTTTCACAAAGCTCTTGCCGCTCCCGGACTTTCCTTTATCTGCGAAGTAAAAAAAGCATCTCCATCAAAAGGAATAATATCGGAAGATTTTCCGTGGATGGAGATTGCCAAAGATTACGAAGAAGGCGGTGCCGCGGCAATTTCTGTTCTTACAGAACCGGAATTTTTTCTTGGAAGCGATCAATACATGCGCGAAATATCCGCCGCGGTAAAAATTCCAACGCTTAGAAAAGATTTTATCATAGACGAGTATCAAATCTACGAAGCAAAATTGTGGGGAGCGGGCGCTGTTCTTTTAATCTGCGCTCTCCTTGAACCGCTTACGCTTTCGGGATTTATTTCAATTGCTGACAATCTTGAACTTGACTGCCTTGTAGAAATTCACAACGAGCGGGAAGCAGAGGAAGCCATCGGCGCAGGAGCGCGTATCATTGGCATTAATAACCGCGATCTTACAACTTTTAATGTTGACACAGAACTTACTTCGCGCTTAAAAAATAAAATTCCTTCAGGGATACTGACTGTCGCGGAAAGCGGGATTAACAATACTGATGACATTCGCAGACTTAAAGAAACCGGCGCGGACGCGGTTCTTATCGGCGAAAGTTTAATGCGCTCGGCCGACAGAAAACAATTTTTAAAAGAAATGCTGTCATTTTCCTGAAAAGCATGATATCTTCTAACTATGCATATAAAAATCTGCGGGCTATTCCGTGATGAAGACATTGACTTTGTAAACGAAACTCGGCCTGATTACATCGGTTTTGTTTTCGCTAAAAGTCCGCGTCAGGTTTCTACAGCGCTTGCCCAGTTCCTGCGTTTTCGTCTCGCGGAAGAAATAACACCCGTGGGCGTTTTTGTGAATGCGCCGATTGCTTTGATTACAGATCTGTATCAAAACGGAGTGATTTCCATTGCCCAGCTTCACGGCACCGAAGATGACAGTTACGTCAATCAATTAAAAAAACAAAGCGTAACCAATATCAGGCAGACGCGAACCCAGCCAATAAAAGTTATTAAAACAATTAATGTTGAAAAAATAAAACCAAAAGCGCAGCTCCCGTCAGGCGCGGATTATATTCTTTTGGATTCGGGAGCAGGTTCTGGAAAATCATTTGATTGGGATACTGTTAAAACATTAAGAACAAAAAGGCCGTGGTTTCTTGCCGGAGGCATCAATATAAAAAACATTAAACAGGCGATGGATTTAAACCCGTTTGCGATTGACATATCAAGCGGCGCTGAAACAAACGGCGTTAAAGACCGCGAAAAAATAAAAGAGCTGGTCTCCGCAGCCAGACAAGCAAAAAATTAATCTCTTATCTAAAACATTCCTCGTCAAACTGGTTTAACTTTTCAAAAAAATATGTTAATTTAATCTCATGAGCATTGCTAACAATCCTGCCGGAAGATTCGGCGAATACGGCGGTCAATACATCCCCGAAACATTGATGAACGAAATCATAAATCTGGAAAAAGCCTACAATCATTACAAGGAAGATAAAACTTTCAAGGCGGAACTTGACGAGCTTTTAAAAAATTACGCCGGCCGTCCTTCGCTTTTGTACTTTGCGGAAAAAATGAGCCGCGATCTCGGCGGAACGCAGATTTTTCTTAAACGCGAAGACTTGAATCACACAGGCTCGCATAAAATTAACAACGTGCTTGGCCAGACTCTGCTTGCGAAAAAAATGGGAAAGACGCGGATAATCGCGGAAACCGGCGCCGGACAGCACGGAGTAGCGGCTGCGACAGCGGCAGCTCTTCTTGGAATGGAGTGCGAAATTTTCATGGGAAAGGAAGACACCGAAAGGCAGGCGTTAAATGTCTACCGTATGCAATTGTTAGGTGCAAAGGTAAATCCCGTAACATCAGGCACTCAAACATTAAAAGACGCAGTAAACGAAACAATGCGCGAATGGGTCAGCCGTGTTCATGATACGCATTACGTGCTCGGCTCCGTGATGGGGCCTCACCCGTTTCCAACTATAGTCCGCGATTTTCAGGCGGTGATCAGCAGGGAAGCAAGAGAGCAAATCCTTGCAGCTAGGGGAAAACTTCCCGCAGCCGTCCTCGCATGTGTCGGCGGAGGCAGCAACGCGATCGGCGCTTTTTACAATTTTATAAATGATAAAGAAGTGCAGCTTATAGGCTGCGAAGCCGCAGGTTCAGGCATCGATACGGAAAAGCACGCGGCGAGTATCGCGAAAGGTTCTGTCGGCATCTTCCACGGAATGAAATCCTATTTCTGCCAGAACGATGAAGGGCAAATCGCTCCGGTGTATTCGATATCCGCAGGACTCGATTATCCCGGCATAGGGCCTGAACACGCCTGGTTGAATGACACCAAACGCGCGCAGTACGTTCCCGTAACAGACGAAGAAGCCGTCCGCGCTTTTGAATACCTTTCTCGCGCCGAGGGAATTATCTGCGCGATAGAAAGCGCACATGCTGTCGCGCACGCACAGAAAATTGCGCGTAACTTTTCCCGCGATGAGAGCATTATCATCTGCCTTTCAGGACGCGGCGATAAAGACGTATCGTCAATCGCGAAATACCGCGGCAAAAGCATACAGGAGTGAAGCAATGAGCAGGATACAAAACGCTTTTAAAAACAGCACTCGCGGCAAAGCATTTATCGGTTTTGTTACAGGCGGAGACCCCAGTATAGAAAAGACCAAAGAATTTATTCTGGAAATGATAAGAGCTGGCGCGGATTTGGTAGAAATCGGCATTCCTTTTTCCGATCCAATCGCGGAAGGCCCCGTAATTCAGGAAGCCAACAACCGCGCATTGAGCGCAGGAGCAACTGTAGAAAAAATATTTACGCTTGTCGCGGATTTGCGCAAAGAAACTGACATTCCACTTGTGTTTCTCACATACGTTAATCCTGTCTTCCGTTACGGCCTAAGCGCAAAAACGCAAAACGCGCAAGCCTCCGGCAATTCAGAAACAGCAAAACAGACAGGCTACGACGCGTTCTTTAAACGCTGCGCTGAAACCGGTCTTGACGGCATCATCATCCCCGATCTTCCATTTGAAGAGCAGCAGCCTGCGAGAGAAGCGGCAGCCAAACATGGCATCGATTTAATCTCGCTGATTGCGCCGACATCAGAAGCGAGAATAAAAGAAATCGCAAAAACAGCAGCAGGTTTTATTTATCTTGTATCATCAATGGGCGTAACAGGAGTGCGAAGCGAAATAACAACAGACCTCGCCTCAATAACAGTGGCGATAAAATCTGTCACAAACGTCCCTGTCGCAATCGGCTTCGGCATTCACACACCGGAGCAGGCAGCGCAAATGTCGCGCATCGCCGACGGCGTAATTGTCGGAAGCGCAATAGTGAAGATTGCCGCAAAGCACGGCGAAAACGCCGCGCCGCACATTTACAGTTATGTGAAAGAAATGAAAGACGCAATATAGAGAAGAGTTTATTAGTTTTCTTCGCGGATCAACGCTTCCCTGAAACCTGCGACACCGATTTTTTCAGCAGTTATCTGAACATCCGTTCCGCGCACGCCTGCGACTACCACACGGTAATATTCAACATTATCACTCGCGATAAATTTTTCATAAGCCGGATTAAGCCCGGAATTTTTCAATTTATCAAACGCGTCAATCGCGTTTCTGGTGTTCCTGAATGAGCCAACCTGTAAACGATAATTTTTGTCCGACATTATGTTAATTTCCGGCATCAATCTAAATTGAACAGGCGACTGAACCACGGGCTGAGTAACATAAATCACAGGAGCCGGCGCAGACTGTACAGTAATCGCTGGAGCCGTAACAACAGGAGCTGTAATCACAGGCGCGGCAATTGGAGCGGCAGGCGCAGTTGTAATCACCGGCGCAGCGGTAATGGGAGGCGCCATTTGCGCTCCGACAACAGGCGAAGAAAAAGCAATCTTATCTATGCTTACAACAGAAACGGGAGCAGTGCCCGTAACGATCATATCAAGCCTTTCTGCAGCCGCTCTTGAAACATCTATAATTCTTGCGGGAACAAAGGGCCCGCGATCATTTATTCTTACAGTTACGCTTTTGTTATTATGCTGATTCGTAACGACAACCATCGTTCCAAACGGCAGACTCGGATGAGCCGCGGTCAACTGCGAAGCGTCAAATATCTCGCCGGACGCAGTCGGACGGCCTTCAAATTCCCTGCCGTACCACGAAGCGATACCATCCTGTTTAAAAACATCCGAGGCTTGAGCAAACAAATTAAACGGCATAATCACCGAAACGAGCAAAATTGTCAAAATAGTATATTTCATTTTCATATCGTAAATATCGGCATAATAATTTTAATAATAAAGAATTATAAAGAAATAAACTGACGGCTAAAAACATTTTGCAGTTTTAAAATCGTTCCCAAAGTCGGGTTTGTCCTTCTTGGATTCTCAATGCGCTGATAAAATGTCCAGTTTACATTCAAACGCCGCGCGATCTCTTTCTGAGACAAGCCCATGCGTTTGCGCTCTTTCTTTAAAGTTATCGCAAATGCAATTTTTAAATCAGGTTCGATATAATAAATTCCCTTTCCTTTTTTATTTGAAGGATCGGGGATATTTTTTTTTCTGGAATCAAGGCTGTATAACATAGCAGATATAGCTTCTTTTGCCATTGCTTTCGCTTCTTCAAGCGTATCGCCTTCCGTAACGCATGATGGGATATCAATAAATTCCACAACATAACCGCCTTCAGCGGCTTTTTCAAACTTGGCAGGATATGCAATCATAATATATATATATACTACTTAAAAGTAGTATTGTCCAGTAAATTTCGTTTTATAAAAGAAACAGGCAGCACACCCTGTGCTTGAAGCTAAAATATAACCCTTTCTCTTTTTTTGGTATTTTTCTTCCATAATATTGTGCCTTATAGCAGGAAAAATATTTTTAAAAATTCGTCAAAACCGTGCGTAACTACTCATGACAAATTTTCAGAAATGATTGAGAATTTTCCTAATGAACAAAAGAAACGAAAAAATACAAAATACTTCCTTATCGGGTATCGGGTATCGGGTATCGGGTATCGGGTATCGGGTATCGGGTATCGAACCCAATTATATCATTACCACGATAAGATTAAGGTCAACTACACAACTGTTAAATTTCAACAAAATATTTATTTTTTCTCAGTTTGGAAAAACGCGGGGTTTTTGCGTATGCGGAGATACCCGCTTTTTTATAGACCGCTTGAGCGGTTTAACAAAATTTGTAAGGAGAATTGTATGAAGAAGAAAATGACGCATTTTGCGTCGGTTTTAGGAATTATCGCCATAGCGGCGGTAATGGGGTTCGGGTTGAGTGCTTGCGGTGACGGCAGCGGCAATGGTGATGGCGGCGGTACAATTACTACAGGAGGACTGACCATTACTGGTCTTAGCACTCACAACGGCAAATATGCTTATGCAACATCTTCTTCTCTTGTCGGTGTATCATCAAGTAGCAAAGCAGCTCTTATTAGCAACGGTTCTGTTGTGTTGACCGTTTATAATTCGGCATCACAGACTGTTTATACAGGAAATGAAACAGTGACTTTCTCTGTAGCCATTTACAACACAGAGGTTGCAGCAGGTCCAAGTATGGGAGCGCCTGTAACCAGCGGTGGTTTAACAGTAACTTTTAATAATGGAAAAGCAAGCGGAGCATTTACAGCTCCGTAATTTGCAAAAACAACTATTCGGAGTACTTTCCCAATCATTAGGAGAGTACTCCGAACCCATTGGCGTTATAAAGGTTCTTGGTGAAAAAAATTATTAAATGGATCACGCACAAGTGTCAGGCGCTAAATTAAACAGCTTTTTACGAAAGATAAAAAGTATGGTGGGATTTTTTAATATGAATGAAACAATAATAACACTAACATGGATTTCCGCGTTTTTAACATTAAGTTTATGCGGTGTATTATTTTTGTTTCTAATAATAAACGGCATAAAAAATTGGCGCAAGAAAAAAGATTTTATTATGTGAAGTATTATCAGCGGTAACATAATAAAATCGTAATTAATAATGTAGAGAAAACTAACATTTTTATTTAAACAGAGAGCAAGCAATAATGGTTGGGATTATAAGAAAAAAAAGTTAAACAGCAGCAGCCAGTTTTTCACGCACCAACTCATCAATGATCTGGACAGGGCTTTTTTTGTCAGCTTTGGCTTTAGTCAACAGATATTGAACGGTCATATTTTTCAATCCCGAAATACAGATTTCCCGCTGGCTGAGCCAATCAGTGCCATTAGAAATTATTTTTGGCGGATTTATTGTCAACTCTTCATCAAGAGCGTTATATTCTTCATCGGTCATGTCAGTGTAATTATCCATATAGTTCTCCTTCTATCTGATCTGTTCAATAGTGCTATCCCTGGCAATCATGGTGTGAAAAATCTTTATCGTATCATCGCCAATGGGGTTATAGAAAACTTCAATAGGGTTACCTGCCCGATTGAAACCAACAAAAGCGTATTTGTCATTATAACCTTCAAGCAATCCTTTAAGAATCATGGTTTTATAAGCATGACGAATATCATCTTCCGTAAAACCATGTTTGAAAGCAGACGGCACAAAAACAAATTCCAACTCCATGTTTCAAATATAGCATGAAAAGGAATGGTTTTCAATGGAAATGAAGAGAAGAATTTTACCACGAACCACACCATACCTTTCCTTAATTTAGGAGTAGTTTTTGTATACAACTCATCCAAAGCAAACGCTTCTTCTTCTGTCATTTCCGGCATTATTATCTCCTGTTTCTATACCATCTCACGATATTCTTTTCCGCAAGACATTGCATGAAATACATTGATAGAATCATCATCTATCTTATTATACATTACTTCAATCAAATTTCCATTAATATCAAACCTAAACGCCAAATTTTAAAATAGGTGTATTATTTTTGTTTCTGATAATAAACGGCATAAAAAACTGGCGCAAGAAAAAAGATTTTATTATGTGATATTGCAGAAAAAAAGCGTCAAGACGCACCGCTATCGCAGTGTACCTGACGCCTTATTAAAAATATAAATAAATTCCTATATCAGTCTTGAATATCCGGATTTAAGAAAAGCGCCCATTCAATAGGCAGCGACTTATTGCCCTCCCACGCTTTGTAAACATCAATCGCGATTTCTGCCCACTGCGTCGTTGCCATTGATGCTCTAAATGATTCATACCTTGGGTGTCGCGTTAAATCGTAATTAAGATAAACAACCCTGCGGCCTTCCCAATTAGTCGTATAATGTGCGCCGTAACCGCCTTCTTCTACAGATTTAATCAAGTCTTCTCTGGGAATAGCGCCATTCCATTTTTTATCAGATCCTTCGACCCAATACCATGGGAATGCTTCATAATCAATAATATTCAGTTCTTGATTACAGCCATCCGAATTTAACCAAATACTAACGCCGTTTAATCCTTCCCATCCATCATGATTTACAATATCATCTAAATACAATGCAAGAACAAACTCTGTGGTTTTTCCGTCGCCGATCAATTTTCTGTATTCCCTACTTATCGTCCATCCTCTTTGATGATCCGGAGCATCCGAGGAACCCCAATAATTTATCCATGTCATGTTTTTTCCTAAATCATAATGTCCTTCATGCACGAATACGTTAACCCAGAAATTATCAATATAATAAGTAGTATCTGCGCTGTTGTTATACCATGAGCCTAATGAGAAATATCGATCAAATCTATCAGTATCACTGTTATATATAGGCTCCTCAATCATACCTGTCCACTGACCGCTCATACTGTACCAGACATTTTCTTTGGCATTTGGAATCGAAGCGCCCACAAAGGGGTTTTCGCTGTTACTAATCTGCCAAACTAACATACCATCTGCGCCGACACGTTTAACATCCGCGCCAAAACTGATAGTAACAACTTTACCTTTAAGGTCAGGGAAACCATCTCCAAACCAACTATCAGTCACACTCAATGGATAAACAGCTACAGCCCATCCATCATTGTCCGGGTTGGGTTTATCAACCTTCATGACAAAGTGCCTTCCCTCATTTGGTAAATTTACAACTGAATAATTAATAGGACTTGTAATGTTTAAGTCGTCCGTGTGAAGATTGGGAATACCGGATGGAAACGCGTAAGCATTGAAAGAACCTAAATTAATTTCTGTCGGAGGAGTTGATGGAACGCCTCTTGCCTTGCTGTAAGTGTTGCCATCCCACCTTAAATCATTAAAGTTTGAAACTCCTGCCGCTGTGTCCGCGAAATAGGTTTCATTGCCTGCCGCCTTGTAAAAAATACCAATTTGAAGTTCTGTACCCTGAAGTTTATACGCGTCTTTTTTATATTGCATGTAGTTGTAGGGAGAACCCTCATAATTAAAAAGCTGATTCCATCTTTGTGATGAAAAACCGCTGTGTTCCGCTCCTGTCGCCCATTTATCAGTATTTGCATACCATACAGAATCACCCCACAAAGTATTGTCATTAACTACTTCCATGATTTTATTATATTGCTCAATGCCGCCGCCCTGCTGTGCCAAAGCATAATCCGCAACCATTTGTATCCACCAATTCGGGTGTGTTTCATTAATTAATTTATTATCTGTATAAGCAAATATGGCAGTACCTGTTACAGTACCGTCCTGCGCTTTACCAACACCGTCAAAGTAACAAGTATAACTTTCCTGATTCCACAAACCACGCCTGTCTACATACAGTATGATGGTATATGCGTCTACCACATAATAGTAATGACCCGGGTACGCAATATCAGTTTCAGAGGACCGTACTATAGGTTTTGAACCCCACCAAATACCCCACATGTTTTCCGGTATGCCGTTAGCAAGCTCATCTTGAATTGTTCCGCCGCTGTTAATCGAAGGCGTATTTCCTGTTGATGACGCGTTAACTTCCACTTCGATGCTTGTCCAATTTCCGGCTGTGTCTTTTACCTGTACAATTGCTTTAGAGTCATTTGTGTTATTCAGGTTGCCTGATATGCTGTAACGTAAAAAACTGCCGGCTGCGCTCAGGATATAAATTTTTGTTTTACGATCGTAGCTGCCCTTTAACTTAAAGGTAATGGGGCCGTCTTCCAAAAACCCTTCAAGTAAGATTTCATCCGCGGCAATAATCTCTCGCGCGGATCTGCTTGTGCTTTCGGACGCGTAAAACTGAGCGTTCCCGCTGCCGTTTTGCGCCGCAAACGATCCGGAAATTGTGAATCCGGGACTGTTTTCTCCATTTGAATCAGAACATGCCATCAATGCAAATCCGATTATTACGGAAAAAACTATAGCCGCGAGCACTTTAAACATTCTTTTCATGAATTTCTCCTAATTTCATTTATTGTATTTTAAGCAATATTACATTATGGAAACTAAAAATTTACCTCGTAATTCTACCTGTTTATTACCAGTTTTATACTTTTATAAGTTTTTTTGTTACTTTTTGGAATTAAAAGGAAATGTTTTAATTGATCTATTATTTCAAAGTTTATATAATTGACATCAATGAAGAACAAGAATTTAAGCAGCAAATACAGTGAAAACCTGACTTCCCGCGAACAGGAAATTTTAAACCTTCTGCTTGAAGGCGATTCGTCCAAAGAAATTGCCTTTAAACTGAAAATTTCTCCCAGAACTGTGGATTATCACAGAAACAATATTTATAACAAGCTTGATGTTCATAATTATCAAGAACTTATCGCAAAACGCTCTTCAATAGACACCAAACAGGAAGGAGCAGAACCCCCGGCGCAGATAGATTCTGCAAATACGGATTTTTCATCCGGTCAGCGTTTAAAAATAAAAAGGCTATACAAATTACTAATCCCCGCCGCCATTTTTATATTGATAATTTCAATAATTCCATTATGGTATTTTACAATAAAAGCGTATTTCTCAAAATCGCCTGAAGAAACGCAAGCGGTTCACGTTTTTATAGATCACACTTATGATACATTGTATTTAAGGGCAAACAGATATTCTAACGATGATTTATACGGTCAATGTTATTCCACTTTATTACAAGATATAAAATTCAGGCATTTTTACAGCGGTACGCTTGATGATCTTTTACCCATACCATACGATTGGTATACAGTAAGAATATCCGGAACAGCGGAGATGGAACTTAAAAATGTAAAACTTAATTTAGCTCTTTTACCATACGGCGAAGGCGACTGGATATATCTGGGCGGCGGCGACAATAAATATGTCAGCATCGGTCCGGGTTATTTTTCAATAGAAACAGATATAAAAAAGATTTTCGTCAATGTTTCTGAATTGCCGCCAGGCGAAATTGTTTTTATCCTTGTAGCTGACCTTTTTCAGGTACATAATAAAAATCCTGAATATTCTTTTGATTCCGGTCTTAGAATACCTGATGATGTACCCGACCATACGATTATAACGACTGTCCGTAATTTTAAAATTGAACCTGTTATTAACACCTTAAGACTTTCTTCTTCAGTGACCTCTGCACGCGTTTTTTCGGAAATTCCTTTACGCGTAAACAGATGGACAAGTTTTTACGGTCACGGCGAAAACTGGTCTTCAACAAATGAAATAAAACTCTCCGATTTTTTTACAGGTGAAATAAAAAACATTCTAAAAACAGATCAGGAAATATCATATATTAAATTATCGGGAAACATTGATACGACGCTCAAAAACGCATATATAAGTTTTCATTGGGTTGTAAAAGACGGTTATTGGGGCTCAGGTGAATACTTGTTTAAATGGCTTTCTTTAGGTTGCAGCAGTATCTTCAGCGATCTTGATTTTGACTTTAAAAAAGTTGCTCCGGATAAATTCGGTAAATTTGAGGTTATTTTTCCGGTAAAATATAATAAATATAATGACTATTTAAACGCTTTTGATTTGCCGCCGGGAGAGGTTTTCTTAACCATAAATGAAATGATAAATAACGTACATACTTCCTACAAACCTCATAATGTTGATTTTGGAATTGTACCTGAAAATATTCCCGATGGAGCGGTAATGTCAACCATCAAAAACATGATTATTGAACCTTACGATCCAAATCTTTAATTT